>Ga0307375_10002956_pt1 | contig 17086 bp, 46 predicted proteins | sample TR1MG_FD_202531 | JGI IMG/M metagenome (GOLD analysis project Ga0307375, IMG submission 202531) | Soil microbial communities from Risofladan, Vaasa, Finland - TR-1 | ecosystem: Environmental > Terrestrial > Soil > Coastal area > Acid sulfate soil | place: Finland: Risofladan, Vaasa | collected... | reverse complement strand
AAGGCACCTTGGCAAACTCGACTGCCTTGGCACCAGTCCCCGCCAGATCCGCCTTGATGTAGTACAGGCGGTAGGGGTCAATCTGGTCGATGCTCTCACCCGCCGTGAAGCGCTCGGCATCCACGAAAGCAATCGGACCCGAGGAGTACGCCGCATTGCGCACCATGGCGCGGCACAACGAGTTGCACACGCGCTGGATATCGTAGGTCAGGTCGATCGGGGAGTCGCCCCAGAACGCGCCGTTGCGCTTGGCAAAGCTGGTGCTGTGGATCGGGCGCTCGGAGACCGGGTTCGGGTTGAGCACCGCGCGGATGGTGTAGTTCCCCACCACCCAGACTTCCGACTCGTAGTGCCGCTGCGGGTCGTCCACCAGCACACCCTTGTCGATCAGGAAGCTGCCGGGGATCACCCCATTGAAAATCAGAACGTCCAGCAGACGTGTAGAGTACTGGATATCGGGCGCGGTGCCTTCGAGACGGTCACGCTCCCAGTCGTTGTTCGTATTGAGCTGGTACCCGTTGGGGTACGCTTCGAGCGCGAGGCGCACGTTGACCTCATCGAAGCTCTCGACGTCCTTCAGCCCATAGAGCTTGGCGCGCGAGAACCGCTGCCGCTCGATGAAGTAGTCACCATCCTGGGTCGTGGTCGACGCCGGCGAAGGGTAGGCATCAAAGGGACTCACGCAGCGCGTCGTGGGAAGCCCCACGCTCTCGGCTACCACGGCATTGCCCTTGTACGTCGCCTTGGTCTTCTGCACCACGACCGGCGCACGAATGATGGCGGAAGGGTAGGTGCACAGATCGGCGATGAACTCGGAGAAAGTCTTCTTCCACGCACCCTCATCCATCTGCTCCTCGATCAGGGCCTCCATCGCCGCCGTCGAGACCTTCGCCTGCTTGGTCAGGTAGGCCAGCACCGCCTTCTTCAACTCGCCAGCGCGCTGGCGCACGTCGTCCATGGTGTTCATGCCCATGCTCGGGTCGCCAATCTCGTTGGCCAGCAGGGTGATTGCCTGCTCTTTCACGTCTGCAGGGAGGTCAGGGATCGGCGAGGGCGTCAGGGTCCACGGCTTCTCCATGGTGTTCATCACCACGTCCAGCAGCCACGACTCCGCGGCACGCGACTTCAGCGCGGCAATACCGATATACACGTCGACTTCGCCCACCATCGCCAGCTCGTCGGGCTGGTACTTCCCTTCCTTGCAACGCAAGTTCCGCAGCAGCCGGGCGGTGGTGCCGTTCTGGATCTTGTGGTTGTACGCTTCGGTGTAGCGCTCACGGATGTACCGCGCCAGCGCATCCTGGAACTCCAGGTTCGTCACTTCCTCGACGAAGGGGTTCGCCTTCTCGACACCCGGGGGGCTATTGGTCAGCACCTTAGACGACCTTCGGCAGGAGGGGCGGCGGTATCAGGGCACCTTGCATCTTACCCACGATGTTCTGAAGCTGGGTAAACTCTTGCGGAGTCATACTTCCCGAACCCAGTTTACCTAGCACGTCCTCCAAGCTACACACTTCCAAGGCGTGCATACCCACGAGGCGCTTGGGAGCGGACGTTGCCATCTCATCTTTATCTCGGATACGCATGCGGGGCTCCCCACGGAATAGGCCCGACCCTACGCGAACCCCCGCGCCCCGTCAATGACTGACAAGGCAAGGGCTAGATCATCATGGTCTTTTTCTTCGGGCCATGATCCTTGATGGGCTGCGGGCGGTAGCCGTACTTCGCCCACAGGCAGAGGTACTGAGCCGCGTCGGCCACGTGCGAGAACTCGTTCTTGTCTGCGATGTCAAGGCTGGCGCCCTTGTTGTTGCGCGACTCTTTCCACACGTAGCCGGTGGCCATGGCCTCGCGGAGATTCGTGCAGTGCGGGCTGATGATCAGCCCCTCGTCGCGGCGCAGGAAGTGGTCGACCGTTTCCTTGCGCACCTGGAAGCTGTTGGTGTAGGCCGGGAAGCCCTTGAGACCGAACTGCCCCAGAATGTCGAACGAGGTGCGCTTGTCGTTGGCCGATCGACCGCGCCCGGCCGGATCGCCTGCCACGGTCACCGGGTAGCCTGCATAGCGCTTGGCCAGCAGCGGCACCAGGTACGTCTCCAGGAAGTCCTCCAAGGACTCGTCGCTCGTGGGGATCTCATCAGTGATGCGGATGCCGCGGCGCGTCAACTGCCCAATCACGCAGCCTGGGTTGAGACCAAAGTCCAGTCCCACGATCAGCGGCCACTGGCGATCCGGCTCCAGTTTCGCCTTGGCGACGTGCCGTGCTTCGCTGTACAGCGAGAAGATCGGCCGGCCCTTGCGGCTCGCACCAAACTCGTTGGCGAGCATGACCCGGATGTAGGTATCCTCGGCCGAGTCTAGCTGCTGCTGGTAGTAGCCGTCTGGCAGGAAGCGCAGGTTCTCCGCATCGGGATTCAGGCACCACTTCTGCTGCTCCTCGTCCCAATATACTGCTGCCGGCTGCTGGAACTTCTCCCAGCCCTTGGGCACGTCGCCCATCTCGAACTTCGTGTACAGCCAATGCGTGATGTGGGGTGGGTTGGAGTCGACCACGATGCCAGGCTCGGTCGCCCCGCCGATCTTCTCACCCGTCGCGCTCTCGGTGATCTGGGGATAGCGGTTGATGCGCCCGATCAGCGCCTCGATGATCTCCCACGGGATCTCGCGCCCTTCGTTGATGTACGCGCCAGTCAGCTCCAGCGAGAGCAGCTTGTTGATATCTTCGGGCCGGTCCAGCGCCAGGAACACGACCTCCAGCTCGACGCGCGTGCCATCGGCCAGGTTCTGCTTGAAGTTGCAGGTGATAGGCGCCCCGAAGACCACCGGCGCCACTTCGTTAGGCACCCACAGCTCCCACGTCTTGATGGTGGTGGACTTCAGCTCGGGGTAGCTGTTGCGGATGATGGCCCACCGGCTCTTGCGTACCTGGTGCTGGTCCGGCTCCTGCCCAAACGCCCGCCGCATGATCTCCATCATGCACCCGGTAGACTTGCCACTGCCTACCGGACCCTCCGCGTACTTCAGGAACATGCGGCTCATGTGCAGCCGGGTCAGCGTCGGGCTCGCGGTGTACTGCTTGACGATCGCCCGGGCCTGGTTCACCGTGTCGCGCGTCGTGTTGGCTGGCGCCGGCTGGCGGTAGATGTTGGGCTGCGGAGCCATCAGTGCAGCACCAGCGAAGTGATCTTGCTCAGGTCGATCGTCGCCCACTGGCCATCATCCATGGCCACTACCAGCGCATAGGGTTCGACCGTTACTCCGTCACACATAATGTCCGTGATGATCCCGTGGATGTCTTCCTCCAGCAGGTTGAAGCGGTCGCCGACGGTGTAGGGCTTCACGGCGCATCCCCCCACATCTGCGCAAACTCACGCTCCACCGGCCCGGGCTCATCCGCGAACGGCCCCAGCTCCGGCTCCGCCACCCCCGGCAAGGCGATCGTCACCGGCAACGTACGTACATCTTCAGTCGGCTGCTGCAGAGCATGAGGCGCTGGCCCCGCGACGATCTGGGCCGAGCCATTGACGTTGAAGACGTAGCTCACGGTGGTGGCTGCCGCAGGCAGGTCAGTGGTGCCATACATGGGCTTGTTGACCTTGCTGGCCATCCACCGGGCATGCTCGATCAGTGCCTTGGCCTTGTCCAGATCCAGCTTACAGTCCGCCGTCTTGAGAAGTCGCTGACCGGCGCTCAGATAGCCCTCGGAGCTGAGCGTCGTGGCCTCCTCGACCCGCGGCCAGTAGCCCTCGTTGTCCAGCCAGCTGCGTAGCAGGGTGATGCTCACCTTCAGCGCTTGCGCGGCGTCGACCAGGTTCGATCCCTGATACAGCTTCTCCAGTACCGCGTCGATGCCGATGCTCGCCAGATAGGCGTAGGGGTTCCCGATGGTGCCGGGCCGGTTCTGCCAGCCACGCACTTCCAGTGAGTCGTCGAAGGTCTGCGGTATCGCGCTCATTGGAACTCCCCAGGCAGCATGACGTTCTGCGGAGCCTCCGCAAACATCGGAGCGATATGTTCCGGCGTGTACCCTGCCAGACCGCAACCTATCGCAGTCAGTTGGAACTCCATCTCAGGGTGCAGGCCAGCGAACTCAAGGAACTGGGCCACGTATCGCGCGATAACATGCAGTGGCAGAGGGCGTAACTGAAAATCTTTGGTCGGTATCCCATAGCTCGATCCTTGGATACCCACTCCTTGCCCGTAGATGGCCCCGCGGTTCTTCTTCGCATACAGCGCCGCCCCCGCGCCATGCCTTCCCGCGAGGTTCGACCCGAAGACGAATATCTGACGGCGCCCAACGTAGTTCATACTTTTCCCATCCTTACGTCCAGGAGTATGTGCCATAGCGCAGTATAGGCCCAAAAGCCCGCTATGTCCCAGCGGATAGGATCGACCGAAGGCTCTGTCATGGCTTCAGTATCGCCCAAAGAAAAGACCCCTGCAACCGGACGGGTGCAGGGGTCTGGGGCGCACTACCGAGGGGGGAGTCGTGTCGGCGCAGGGTTAGGCTCTCACAAGGCAGGCAGGGTGTCAAGCGGCCGGCGGTACTACGGGGGTAGGAGCCAGGGCCGCTGCGGTTGCCGTTGCCGCCGTCACTTCCGCGGTATTGCCGTTGAGGGTCGCTACGGCTGCTGTGAGCGCCATGTCGTTGACCGAGCTGCTAGGGATAGCGGCTACAGCGGCTTTCAAGGCCACGGTGGCTGTGGTGTTGGCGGCAAGGGCCGCCTGAAGATCGGTGAGACCGGACATGATGTTTTTCTCCAGGCGCTCGATGCGCTCAAGCAGATTGTGGACGTGGATCTCGATGGGCCATTCCATGCAGGACGTCCAGAAGGGTGAGTAGGTAGGTTACGCGGTCGGGGGAGGGTGTCAAGAGATCATAGGCCCGACACTGCCCATATAGCCTTCCGCTCGAAACTATCCTTGTGTTTAGGGCACCAGTGGTACGTACGGGCCAACTCCCCCGTAAACCAGTCCCAGTGCTCGTACGCCTCACGAGACAATACCGTTGTCGTAGCGATGCATGATTCGCACTGGATAAACTCTTTGCCTTCGATGTTTACTTTCATGGCGGCGGCACCCCCATACGCCGCAGATCGGATAAAAGCTCGGTGAGGATCTCGTGCTTGACATTCTCTATGATGCCAATCTTCTCAGCGCGAGTCAGGGGCGAGTTGTTCACGATATCGCGCAGGGCACCCCAGAGCTTCCCGAAGTTATCCAACGGCTCTGGGTCAATGACTTGGACATTACTCATCAGCGTTCCTGCATCAGGTAGTCCGCCAGGCAGATCAGCGCTATGACGGCCCAGAGGAGAAGGTAGAGAGTCATCACCCCCCCGCGAATCTGTCTCCGTCTACTCCAATGCCTTTGTGTATGGCTTGGCTCATGGCGCGGGCTGCAATACTCGCTGTATGGCGTGCCTTGGAAAGATCATCCGAGGCTTGGTTGTAGCAGCGCCCCAGCGCTTCAAACACGATAGTTGCGTCCTGCACGGCTTTCGCCGCTTCTTGATACGCCTTGATTTCATCGAGCATCGTTATGGCCCTCTCATTGTGTTACATCGCGTGGCTGGAGTGTATCAAACACTACAGGTGAAATCTAGGGAGGGGCGAATTATTTTTGGGGCGCCGGTTTTTAGGCGTGTTCTGGGATGCGAGGGTTTAGGGGGGAGAGAATCGACCGGCACCACCGCGCCACCGGCCTGGTCCGCATAGGCCTGGCAGGCAAACCCTCAAGTGTAGCACAACGAAGGTATGGATACAATCACACCGACAAGGCAAGCGCCGCACCCCTATGCCGGCAAGGCATGCGCGGCGACTCCCCTAACGAAAGCGTTTAGGGATGGGTTACGGTCTGATAGTTGACAGACTGACCGGCGAAGGACTAATATGGATGCGTCGAATAACCGACTTGGAGAGCATGAGATGATCCGATACACCAGCAAATACAAAGAGTCCGCGCTTGTAGTATTTGACGCTTTCAGTACGCGCGGGGACGTTACTATCCGCAAGTTAAAAGGCGCTACGCCTGCCGATGGTACGTGGCTTGTACGCATCGAACGCGCCACGCTGGACGAAGTAAAGACATGCGCGGCAGACTTTGGCCTTTGTGGTTGCACCACGCAAAGCAACGGGGAGGGTTGAGCCGTGAAGGTCACATTCACCCTGTCAAACCTAACAGACGACTTCTATGCGCAGTTCCTGCCCGGCGATCCGGCGGAGCGGTTCGCGTATCTAACCAAGCAAGCAACCGGCGATCTGCGCCACAACATCAAGTGCAAGATTGCGACGGGCCAGTTCCGCGACGCGGTAGAGCTAAACTCGATCCGCAAGGGCCCCATGACGGTTACGTGCGAGGGCCCTTTGCCACGGCGTGGGTACAAGCTGTTTGTTTTCGACGTTTCCAAGGCGCGACCATGAAGTACACTATCTGCTACAGCGAAGAGCAGGCGCAGCGCTTAGTGGCTAAATGGATTTTGGCGGGGCGCAGTGCGCACTACCTGACCATGCGCCCGGGCTGCTATGAGGTGCGAAGCTGGTAAGCGATAGGCTTATCAGGTTGCCAGCATACGAAAGGCCGCGCACTGCGGCCTTTTCTTTGCCTTTGCGTTGTCAGTGAAGGATACGTGAATGTTACGTGTGTTGCACGTTAAGGCCGTTGCAACGGTTTGCAACGCGTCGAGCGCAACGATTATGCCCATTATTGTTTTTGAGGCAGGGCAAGGGCTGGAGGGCCATGTAAATAAAGAGTTAAGTATTATAATAGATAATCGTTACAAATAAAAAAGACTAGCTGAAACCTTTTGCGCGGGCCGTGCTACACTTCCGCCTTAACACCCCTTTCGGCGGCAGCGCTGCCTCGCACAATTTAGCTCTGCCCAGAACGCAACGCAACAGCGTAACAAGACCCCCAAAAACACCTAACTCATTGATTCGATGGCGTTACGCTGTTACAACGAAAATGAACGCCCGCTGAATATCTCATGCTGCACCGCACAACAACCCGCGCTACACTCCCGCCAAGCCCTATTACGTATCGTAACGTACACTTTAGCCTCACCGCATAACGCATTACACTTCCGCGATACACTTCCGCCTGTAACAGGCAACGGTGGGTACACGTTAAACCGCACGCATCCGCTACACTTCCACCAATCCGCTCCTATCAGTGCAACACCCTAAAGCTACACTTTCGCCATCCTCATGTAACGCCTGCAACAAACCCGCCGTCGGTACCCCTTGACTGACATGGGAAACCCTGATAGCCTAGCGTCACAATCCGAACCACGAACGGGAGAGCGAGATGCATAGCAAGCGTAAAATCTGCGGTACTGAAAGCCTGGACCATCCGCGCGGGCTGGTCGCCACGCATGCCGGAGCTCTGAAGTTTGCCCGTAGCATCATGCCGGCCGATCTGAAGCGCGCAGGGTTTGTGCCATCCGTCTTTGCTGGCGATCGCGGCTGGCGGATCAATTACAGCTGGGGGCGGCAGTCATGACCACGCAAGGCAACCTGATCGTTTTCCCCAACGTGCTGGCCGCCATCACGCAAGTGGATGCCGTCTTTATTAGTGCTCACAGCATCCGGGTGCAGCTGAATACACCATCACGGCATACCGTGCGCTTCGGCCGTAAGCATATGGACTGCTGCCGTTATGTCTTTGAATCGGACGCGAGCCCGTGCGACCTGGCCGATGCTGTGCGCGTGGCCGCCTATCGCTACGGCTCGCCGTGCGCCAAGAACCTGTTTTAAGGAGTAACCAATCATGCACCCTTACCCGACCCGTACCGAGTACCTGATCTGCAACGCGAAAGGCTTTGAAGAGTCACGCGTGCTTTATGCCGACCTGGCCGAAAGCATCGCGGAGCGGTACAACGCCGATCCTGCGATGGCGAAAGGGGCGCCGTATACCGTGAGTGAATCGGTAGAAAACGTCTAATAGGCCGCAAGGTTAGCCCGCTTCGCTACTGAGGCGGTCTAGCCGGGTGACTTACCCGGATACAGAACAAAGGAGAGCGTACCGTGAACTTCAAACATTATTACCGTGAGGAAGACGGCCGGGTTTATGTCTCGGCGTATGCCATGCATCACGCGGGCATGCTGACACAAGCGGAAGGGAAAGCGGCGCATCGCGCGCAAGCCTGCGCCGATCTGCGCAAATTGCTTAAACCTGGTCAGACGGTCTACACAACCCTACGCCACGTCAGCAAGTCGGGCATGTCGCGCAATATCAGTCTTGTCATCGTGAAGGGCGGCGAGTTGCGCGACATTACGTTCCTGGCTGCCGTGGCGATGAATGACACTCTGGCAAGCGGGAACTACAACGCCATAAAGGTAGGCGGGTGTGGTATGGACATGGGATTTTCCCTGGTCTACAACCTGGGCGCGACACTCTGGCCCAAAGGCGCGCGCAAACCGCACGGGCGCCGCAATGGCGAGCCGGACAGTGCCGGCGGCTATGCTCTCAAGCACCAGTGGGCCTAAGACTATGACTTACGCCAGCGATACCGACCTGATCGCGGAACTGCTGGCCGCCTGCCAACCGATCCCCTGCGTTGATGATAGGAGCGAAGAGTCATGACCGCACGCAAGAGAACCGATGCCTGGATCAGCCTGCACCGCTATTACGATCCCGCTTGGTTGATCCAGCACACGGACAGCCTGCCCCTGGCCGAGGCGCTTTGGTATTTCATCGAGAACGTAAGCGACGAAAACCCGGCACGGACGGAACTGTTTTTCCACTTGCGCGAGCGCATGAGGGCTGCACCATGAAACGCAAAGTCTACCTGGTGCAATCCGCCATCGGCCAGCAAGCCACGCGGTACAGTTTCAACGCCGCGATGAACGACGCGGCAAAGGGCATGGTACGCGATTATGCCGAAACGCTGGGCTTGCGCGGGCCGTGGTCACTGGTCAATAGCGGCAAAGAGTCCGCGCCGGATGACGCCTATCTGACCGTGCACGGCTGGCGCACCTGGAAGCATGACGCCACGGGCAAAACGCTGCGGATCGTGTGTAACCTGCAACCTGAAGGGATCAAACCATGAACTTGCAACCACTTGCCCCGGTAATGGCCCGCTCATGCGCCGCGTCGCTGAAGATTCGCTGCTGCCGTTGCGGCCAGCAAGCGACGTACATGCAAGCTTTGGAACGGCCTAAATGGTGGGCAGACCTGGACGGCGCCGCGTTCCACGATTGGTATTGCGAGCCGTGCTCATGGGCGGTTGCGCTGAGAGCCGACTAGCGCCGTGGGTCTAGCCGTTTAGCGACTTAGACGGCTACGCCGACAACGCCACACAATGAAAGGAGAGCGAGATGGACAAGACCACGCAAGACCGCATTACCGAGCTTGAAACCGCACTGCGGGGGATTCTCCCCTACGCGGAAAACGAAGTGGCGGCAATCGACGCCCTGGCCTATGGCGACGACGAAGAGGCGCAGCGCGAGGTTGACGAAGCCACGGCTGCGCTGAAAGCGGCACAAACCGCGCTGGGGGGCTAGACAATGAAAGACAAGGCCATCCACGACCCGCAGGGCCTCATTGACGCGGGGTATACCGAGGTAGGGGCGCGGATCATCGCGGCCGTACCCTCATGGGCGCAGCAGATAGCCGTCTGCCGCCGGCTTAATATCGACGCGGAGTTTATCTGCACCGTTCGCGTGAGTCTCGACCCCGATGCCTGGGTGATGCTCACTAAGCCGGAGTATGCCGGCCAGCCGTTTCAGGAACCCGGAGCCTTGCTGCCATGAACATCGAAAACTGGCGGGCGCCAAGCGTGCCCGAGGGCGAGGTTGTCCTGTACGACGAGCCGGGCCGCGTATTGCAGCACGACCGCTGGAAAGTCTGCTACAGCGCGTTTCACTACCGCCTCACGCAAGCAGGGCAAGGTGGGCGGCTCATGTTGCGGGTGAGGCATGGCGGGGGTGAGGAGTATACCGACCTGGGTTACCCGAACCCGCAGAACCTGGCCGCGTTCGCTGCGCTGGACAGTGACGGCCGCTTCATTCTTTTCCACATGCTGCGCAGCGTGCACGACAATGGCGCGACGCTTGCGGCATCCAAAACGCGACGCGAATATGCGCAAGCGTTCGCCGACGGCCGCCTGAAAAAGCGCAAGGTGCGTGGGCAGGCCGAAGTTAGAGTCTGGATCGAACCTGAGAGGAGTACAGCCGCATGACCGCCGACGACTACAACGCCCAACACCGCTCTTACGAAGAAGAGCGCTACGCCAAGCTGCTGCGCGACATGCGCGAGCCGGTGAACTTCTGCCATACGCCGGAGCCTGATGAGGGCACGGACGCCCCCTTGATTCCCATGCTGCTATGGGCCGCTGCTGGTCTGGCTGCCTGGGCGCTGTTTGGGTGGGGCATTGTCAGCTGGATCGGGGGCACGCCATGAGACACGACGACCGAGACCCCGAGGCCGAGAACGAAGGCCGGTTGCTGCTGATCGCTGCCTGCCTGGTCGCTATGGCGCTGCTGTGGATGGGAGCGGGGCAGTGAACCGCCCGATCTGCTGGATATGCGGCAAACACTTGCAGAGCGTGCGCGGCGTGCCCGTGTACGTGACGTGGGTGGACCCTATCGGCATCGGCCACAAGGTGCACAAGTGGTGCGACAAGGCGGAGCGCCGTGAGGCTGGCGGCGACCGGCGCAAGGCCATGAACGAGCGGTTCAAGGAGTGGGAATGACCCGCCAGCAATACTACTGGGCTCGCAGCTTGGCGCGCTGGTACAGGCGCCGGGTCGAGGTCATGGTGGAGCAAGACACGCCGACGCGGGACGTGAAGCAGGCGGAACAGGCTTTCGTTTCAGCGAGCGCGCGGATACCTGGCGGCTTGACCCGCAGCACGGGCTACACCTCAGATCTGAAAACGCGAGCGCTGATGCGCCGTATCGAGCGAATGAAAGCCGCGCGGATCGCGCGGTACTACCCTTCCTTGCAGGAGAGCGCACGATGATTATCATGCAGACCACGCAAGTCCCCACGCCGGATGAACGTCGGGCAGAATGGGCTTATGCATACAACCTGGCCGGCTACTACCGCGAGCCGCCCGAGAACGTCTCACAGAGCGAACCACTACCCGGCGTAGCCCTGGCCGGCGACTTTTTTGACAAGAACAATCCGCTGCGTGTGGTTACCGACCCCGACGAGATAGCAGCACTTATCCAGAGGAAGAAATCATGAACCAGCAAGACCAGATCAACATCATCAAGGCGCACATGGCGGGGAAGCGGGTGCTGGTGAATACCGATCCTGCCGGCGGAGGTACGACCTGGCTGCCGATCACCGCAGCCCACTACGCGTTCAATTTCCAGCGCGAAGTGTACAAAATCGAACCCCGCAACATCGAGCTTTTCATGGCCCTCCCCAGCGGCGTACTGCAGAGCCTGGGTCGTGAGCCGGCATGCGCCACCGGTGCCGCCTACATCGGCAACCAACCCCCGGACCAGCTTCAGCCGGGCCACGTGATCGTGAAGATCCATTACATCGAGCCGGAGAATTGAGATGGGCACTGACATTCATGGGCGGCTTCAGACCCGCTACAGCAGCACCGGCAAATGGCACGATGCGGGAGAGATCGAAAGCGACAGGAACTATCGCGTCTTTGCCATGCTCGCCGGTGTACGCAACGGCACGGGCTTCGGTGGCGTCGAAACGCACAAGGCTATTACTCCCATCAGCGAGCCAAGGGGAGTACCGGACGATGTCGAGTTGAACGACGACGGTTATTTGGTGAGCCATGACCCCTATAGCGACAGCGTACTTCCGCAGCATTATAGCCTTGGGCAGCACTCATTTTCGTGGGTAACGCTGAAGGAAGTTGTCGACTGGCCGGGATGGCATAAGCCCTTGCACATGGTGGGGATGCTGGCACCTGAAGAGATGGCGCGAGTCAAACGCGAGGGTGGTACGCCAAATGAGTGGTGCGGGGGCACGAGTGACCCGACGTACGTGCGGTACGAGTGGGAAGTGCCATTCGCCGAATATGTACAGACGTTCAAAGCGTGGGTGGACTACCTGGCGCTGAGGTACAGTATTGAGCTGGCGAACCGCCCTGACTGCGTACGCCTTGTCTTTGGTTTCGATTCTTAGGAGAGCGCCATGATCCACGCACTGATTGCCGATAGCCACGGCCGCCAGGCCACCCGCAGTTTCATCGACATGGAAGCGCTGACGCGCTGGAACGCCGTGCAGAAGCGCCAGCGCAGCGGCCTGACACTGGCCGCCAGCACCCTCACCGAAACGCCGACCCTGTTCGAGCTGGAGGCGCGGGCGCGGGAGTATGTCGTGCGCGTGACCCAGTGTCCCAAAGGTTTCCAATGGGCATCCAAGAACGACGGTGCCGGGTACTTCCCCACGCGACCCCAAGCGCTGCGCGACGCGTTTGAGTGCGGGGAGTTGGGGGAATGAGAAACAACCGAACCCATCGCGGGCGCACCTTCTACGATGAACTGAGCCCGCTGGCCAGGGCCATTGCTGCGATCGCACCAGACTACCCAGCGATTCTCGAACCCAAAAACAAGGATGAACTGTTGGCCAAGCAGGCCGCCAAACGCCAACGCCGGGCCGATCGGGCCCGCCATGCAGGACAACTGAAATGACCCGCGATCCCAAGAAAGGCCACTTTCACCGCAAAGTTGTGCCGATCACCGGCCCCGAGGGCGACAGCACCGAGACCCAGGCCGTTGCCAAACTCAAGCAGCTGCAGATCCAGGCGTTCGCCGTGCGCCAGGCGATGGATTTTTGCGTGAAGCACATCCACACCGACCGTCTGATTGCCGAGAACCTGCCGCTGGAAGCTACCATCGCCTACGCGGCCCGGCATGGCTGTACCATGATGGATGCGCGTGAATACGTTGCACGTCGCATGGCGGAAGGTGTAGACTCGCAACCGCAGAAAGAGCAAGCTGAATAAGTTTAGGGTAGTGCGGCGTGGAAGGACACGCAGGGCCTGAGAACCCAGTCATGGAGATCGTCTAGCTTCAAAGGGTCAGACGAGTCGCTAAGCGTGCGGAATCCGGCGGTGTCTCAGCACTGACTGGGGTAAGTCCGAGGCTCGGTAAGCGATCATAAAACGAGGCGTCCAGTAGAAACGCCTACCATCGACCAGCCGGTGTCGAATCCGGCCACTACCACCCATCAAAGCGGAGTCGATCCATGAAAGCAGTGAAGAAAGTGCGCGGCGTACCGGGCGGCCCCGAGTTCGTGGTGGGGAAAGGCCCAGTGCCGCCGCGGGTGGTGCCGTTGCGAGGCCCGCGCGGCTCGATCTACCCGCTGGAGCAGATCCAGCCCGGGGAATACTTCGATATCCCGGTGCCCGACGCCACGAAGGCGGCGCAGAAGCGCAGTTACCTGTCCGCGCTGGCCAAGAGCCGCGGTATCCGGGCCGAGACGCGCTACCTGGCCGACGAAGGGATCGTGCGCTGCTGGCACCGCGGAGCGCGCCTGGTGCAGACTGAATTGCCGCTGGAGCAGGGCGATGCCGAAGAGTGAGATGGAAGAAGCCTGGGTCGAAGCACACCAGACTCAGGCACTCCGTGAGATAGGCAAAATGATAGACACCCAAGTCGTGCCCCAGCACGATCGCTGGGTCTGGGACTTGGAAAAGCAGGGTTGGATCTACGTTTCATAAACAGGTTGCACCGGACAGGGCGGTTGTGTACGGTCCAGAGCGTGGGCTGCGGGGAACCTGGTCATCCAGTCCCGCCCTCAGCTAGGTGATCGACTCCCGCCCCGCAGCCCACACTACCGAGGCGGGAGAACACCATGTGTGACCTTTTGACCGACCCGTTCGTCGAGCACCTTCGACAGAATGCCGATGGCAGCTACAACGACTTCCGGGTGAACGACCGCTGGTTTGCGTGGCAAGCCGCCATGCGCTACCGCGACGAACAGGAGAATGGTGATGGGACCAGATAAAGAAGCGCTCGATCTTGCCCGACACTTGATCGAAAAGTACGGCCTGAGCGTCGAGTTGTACGACTTCGCATATGAAATCCAGTCTTTTGCCGAAGAACGTTTCGACGAACAGGAGAAGCAGGCATGAAAGACAAGCTGAGGGAGTTGTCGGAGCTAGACGAAGGGGCTTGCGTTCCCGTTAACCGCCCGAACCTATATGCAGCCGGATGGAACGATTGCCGTGCAGTAGTACTCGCCATCCTCGACGCCGATGGCGATGGCGTGGCGGTGGCCGCATGGCAATTCCAAAGCCGTGACGGAACGTGGCATGAGTTCACGAACGAGAAGCACCGCCTAGCTACTGAGGCAGACGGCACATGGCCCATCCGAGCCCTCTACACCCACCCCGCGCGATCTGGCGTGGTGAGCGATGAGGATGTGGCAAGCGCAATGCAGGCTTACATTGATGAGTCTGGCATTGAAGATACGCGTGGCGAAGATTATCTACCAATTGATGATGAAGCCATGCTTGCTGCGCTTAGGTCATTTGTCGAGAGGAACAGGAAATGAGCAAGATGACGCTGGAGCAGGTGCGGGACGAGATGGAGGTGTTTAATAGAAACGGTACGTCGCGTCTAGGTGTTATGCACCTGCGTAATTGGCTGGACGCCATCGACGAGCGCATCAAGGCGGATGAGATGGCACCAGTGGCTTGGATGATCGAATGGGATTCGGAGGACGACGGCCACAAGTGCTGCCCACGTAAAGGACAGGACAAGCCGAGGCTAGATTGTTTCCCTGAAGGCACAACGGCGTATCCGCTATTTGCCACCCCGCAACAGACGAGTGCGGTGCCGGATGCCAGGCCCGACCTCGCCGCGATTCGGGAGGTGATCGCCGACGTAGTGAAGTGGGATGAAAACGGAGACAGGCCTGACGAGTGGAAATTGCGGGAATGGCACCAGAACCTAGCCCGCTCCGTTGGAGATAAGCCATGACCAAGATGCTAGAGGATTTGGAGGAGGTTGTGTCTGGCGAGCTTGACAACACTTCGCCCGAAATAATCTGGCTGCAAATTGACACGTCGGCGAGCAATGAAGATCGGGACGAATTGTGGCCCGGCGATGACGGCGTTACGTGGTGCAGCGAATCAATCGGCGGCCTAGAAGTCCAATACGTGCGCGCTGATATTTACCGCGAGGCTGCAAAGCGCCTGGCTGCGCTGGAGCAGGCGATCTTGGACGTTGGCGCGAACGCGAAGAAAATCGACAAGCGAGCCGACGAAATCATGCGGGGAGTTGAGTGATGGACGAATTGAAGCCGTGCCCGTTTTGCGGTGGCGAGGCTGAATTGATCCGAGGCAGGGATTTGCAACTCGGTTCGACTGTACATGAGCAGTGGTCGGCTGGGTGCAAAGGTGTTGAGGATGGAGATTGTTGCGGCGTACATGAGCCGAGCTATTTCACTTCATCGTTTGCCGCCGCCGCATGGAACCGACGCACACCGGAGAACGCGCCATGAAGATGCTGGAGGATTTGGCGGAGGTGGTGCGTGAAGTTGAGATTAAACCAGGATGCTGGACTGACACCGAGATCATGTTGCGCAGGTTCATCCGCACCCACCACGCCACCATAACCGACATGGCTACTCGGCTCAAGGCGGCGGAGATGGATGCGGCGAGGTGGCGCTATCTGGTTTCCGAGAACAACAAAGGCATGCATGGTAAATATCGCATTTGCTGGTTTGATAACCGAGGCGACGGATTTTTTACAACGGATGGCGTCAGCTGCGACGGTAAAGACGAGCAAGCCATCGTGCGAATTATCGACGCCGCAATGGGAGAACGTCATGGGTGAGTACATGCTTGAGGATTTAGCCCAATTAGCAGTACTTCTTAGCTATGAACGACCAACTGAAACACCTAAACAACGTGATTTGCGAGAACGCGCCGGTATTGCCATGAGCAAAGGTAACGCCCCCGAATCCCTGCGATTGCTTGCACTATCTTATGCTGAACCACTCAGTTTTGCAGACGCAATCCTTATTAGCGGACTTGGGACCGACCGACGCACACCGGAGGGTGAGTGATGGAAATCAGAAACATTATTCGACGCATTGCCCGAAGGATTGGCGTGAAAACGAGCTACCACATCGCGGCTATGTATATGCGCGATAGTCACGTCAGCGGCAGCCAGCTTTCCATGACTTGCACAATGAAGCCTTGGCTGCATGCCGATAACTATCGTGAGCTAGTGGATTTTGTGAAATCGCAAGCGCCTGGCGCGGTAAGCGATCCAAGCATCACCAGCATAACGAGGCTAGGCATATGACCGACCGACGCACACCGGAGGGTGAGTGATGGAACTGCAAACAATGATGCGGCCAAGATCAGACGGCGGGTGGATGGCATGGTGCGACCCTGACAAGCCTGTTTTTGAACACGTCAACCATGACGCGAGGGCGGCTCATGCGCTGTTGCGGGCGATGGATGAATGGTGGAGGCGTCCGCCGGAGGAAGATAGCTGTACTGATGCGGCCATAATTTGGATCGAATGTCGCGCCGACGAACTCCTGCGCGAATGGACTGGGGGAGTGGGGTGATGGGACAGGCCAAGTTGCGAGGCACGAAGGAGCAGCGAGTCGCCAAGGGAATCGCAAAGGCACAGGAACGTGATCGCGCACGGGAAGCGCGTAATGCCGCTAGATGGCGAAACATGACGCCTTCACAAAGAAGGATGCAGATCAACTTGGCTGCGCTTCTTGCACTCATGGAGCCAACCGACCGACGCACACCGGAGAGGCCAGAGTGAGCCAGAAGGTCAAGCCCTACGATCGCGGCAAGGGTCGTTTTCATCTGCACGATATTGTCCAGTGGTGCGGCCCGAAGTACGCGCATCGCGGTGAGATCGTCGAGGTGGTGAAGTACGGCATCTACCCCACGGTGTGCCGCAACGAGGCGGCGATTTTGAAGACCCGCAAGCTGACCCGCAAGGATATTGACTGGCCTAACCTCTACACTGCCGCGTGCTACCGTGAGCATGAGAGCTACGTGGTGGAGGATGCCACGGGCAAACGCTGGTGGCCGCGCGTGGGACGGCTCAGCCTGGTGCAGGACATGAACGATGACGACTGAAAAGAAACCCAGCAAGGCCGCGATGCGCGTCATGCTGTCCAACATATCC
>Ga0307375_10002954_pt1 | contig 17091 bp, 19 predicted proteins | sample TR1MG_FD_202531 | JGI IMG/M metagenome (GOLD analysis project Ga0307375, IMG submission 202531) | Soil microbial communities from Risofladan, Vaasa, Finland - TR-1 | ecosystem: Environmental > Terrestrial > Soil > Coastal area > Acid sulfate soil | place: Finland: Risofladan, Vaasa | collected... | reverse complement strand
CGCTCGTCTTCCGCCAGCTCGTCGCGAGCACCGACAGCAGCGGCACATCGAGCGCCGGCAGCGTGACGCTCCTCGCGGGCAACACCACTGCGCAGGTGAACAACGCTCTCGTCCTGCCGACGACGAAGGTCTTCGTCACCTTCAACTCGCAGATCACCGGCAGTTGGTGGGTCTCCGACAAGACGACCGGCTCCTTCCGCGTAGTGCTCTCCGCGCCGCAGACGAGTGATGTCTCCTTCGACTACTTCCTGGTGCAGACCGAGGGGCAAATAGCGACCAGCACGCCGGACGGGTCGTTCCCGAGCGTCGCGCAATCGAGCGGTCCCGACACGGTCCCGCCGACAATTACCCTGCTTGGCGATAATCCGCTCCACCTCTCGGTCGGCAGCACCTTCGTCGAGCCGGGCGTGACGGTGACCGACCATGTCGATGGCACCGACCCGTACATCACGTTCATAGACGGCATGCAGCAGGTCGTGTCCTCGACGACTATCAATACCTCGGTGCCGACGACCTACATCATCACGTACTCGGCGACCGATGCGGCGGGCAACAATGCGACCACGCACCGTTCGGTCATCGTCGGCAACCCCGACGGCACCGTCACGACCGGCGGCGGCACGACGAACGGTAGCGGCGGCGGAAGTGGCAGCGGGACGCAGGCTTCGAGCACACCGGACACCACTGCGCCGGTAGTCACGCTCACCGGCGCAGCGGCGCTGCAGCTCACGGTCGGCGACACCTTCACCGACCCGGGTGCGACTGCCACTGACAATGTCGACGGCGACCTCACGACGAAAATTGTCGAGACCGGCTCTGTCGCGACGACGACCGTCGGCTCCTACACCCTCACCTACTCAGCAACCGATGCGGCAGGGAACACTGGCAGTGCCTCGCGCCTCGTGAACGTCGTCGCAGCGTCGAGCACACCCGTCGTCGTCGCCGATACCACCGCGCCGGTCGTCACCCTCAGCGGCGCAGCGACCATGTCGCTCACGCAGGGCAGCACATTCACCGACCCGGGCGCAACCGCCACTGACAACATTGACGGCGACCTCACCGCGAAGATCGTCGAGACCGGCGCCGTCGATGCTGCCACCATCGGCTCCTACACGCTCACGTATTCGGCGACCGACGCGGCAGGGAACACTGGCAGCGCCTCGCGCGCCGTGACCGTCGTCGCAAGCTCGACCGCGACCACGACGCCATCTTCATAAGGTATGAAAGTCGTAGTATTACCGCCGGTTCGTTCCTTCGCCGAAAAGGTCGATGACCGAACGGTCGGGTGTATCACTCGGGCAATCAATCTGCTTGAAACCCATGGCCACGCGTTGTCCATGCCATTCTCGAAGCCGATCGGCGGTGGATTGTTTGAACTGCGGATTGAAGGTGCGGCGACAGTGCGCATGTTGTACGGATTTTGTGAGGGAGCGGCGATTGTGGCGTTCGCCGGCAAGAAAGAACGCCCGGCGTTGCGTCGCGCAGACATAGTGCTCGCACGGAAACGACTCGCGCTCTATTGTGAGTAGTATAGCGTACATGCTATACTTCCAAGTATGAAGAAAAAGAGAAACGAAATGAGAGAGGGTGCTATCGAATTCAACGCGTGGAAACGCGACGTATTCACGCGTCGGCCCGGCGTTAAGGCAGCGTACGACGCGCTCGCGCCGAAATATGCGCTCATCAGCGCCATGCTCGACGCGCGGAACAAGAAGGGCATGACCCAGGCAGAAATAGCGAAGCGCGCGGGCACAACGCAGTCAGCGATCGCCCGCTTCGAGTCCGGCCGCACGAACCCGACACTCGAATTCGCAGTGCGGCTCTCGCACGCGCTCGGCGCGAAGCTCGAGATCCGTCTCTCGAAATGATGGGGACAACCGCCGCGCCGGCAGCCGGCGCGGCGGTGCTACAATATAAAGGTATGCATCTGAACCCCGTTAGAAATCGCGGACGCGCCTGAGACCAAGACACCAAACATGATTTCCACCTTTAGAAAGATAACCGGACAAAACGCAGAGCTTCCGCGTCCGCGTCCTATTTCTAACGGGGGGGTGAAGAAAAACCTTCACCCTGTGAAATATTTGCGAAGCAAATTAGGCTCCGCCTATTTCATAGGGTCAATCCTCGCTCTTATTCTTCTCTCCTTCGGTGCGCAGCACGCCGAAGCGTTTTCATCTGAGTGCTCCGGCGGTACTATAACGCGCTCAGGCGGTAACACCATCCACACGTTCACGACAAGCGGCACCTTCACGTGCACCAGCTCGGGGACTGCTAATTATCTCATTGTCGCGGGTGGTGGCGGTGGTGGTGGTGATGTCGCTGCCGGCGGCGGCGGAGCAGGTGGAGTTGCTACGGGCAGCACAAGCGTTGCTGCCACGAGCTATACCGTAACGGTTGGCGGCGGCGGAGCAGGCGGCTCCTCGGCCCCGGGAACCAATGGCGGGAATTCAGTATTCAGTACCATTACTGCTATTGGCGGAGGGTATGGCGGCGGCGGCAGCGGTACCGGCGTCAATGGGAACACTGGCGGCTCCGGCGGCGGCGGTGCAGGATATGATCTCAACGCGGCGACTGCAGTTACTGGAACAGGCGGCTCAGGCACTGCCGGGCAGGGGTATGCCGGAGGTTCCGGACTTTACACCAGTGGTGGTATGGGCGGCGGTGGTGGCGGCGCAGGCGGTACGGGATATAGCTATAATGTCTCTCCTGCTGGGCAGGGCGGCATCGGCGCGTCGTCATCAATTAGCGGTTCGGCTGTATATTATGGCGGCGGTGGCGGTGGTGCCGGGTATAACGGTGCCGGCGGTGCTGGAGGAACAGGCGGTGGTGGTGCTGGAGGTTATCGCTCTGCTCCGCCAGTTGCCGGGACAGCAAATACTGGCGGTGGTGGTGGTGGTGGTGGACAAGACGGGAACATCGTCGGTGCAAACGGCGGCTCCGGCATCGTCATCATCAGCTACCCGACACCGGCCGCACCATTACCGATCGTCTACGCTCCTTCCTACGCCAAGTTCAAATTCTTCGGCGGGCATTTTTCCTTCAAGGGCGGTAGGTTTAGTTTCAATTACAAACCGCCGCCACCACCGCTTGCGTGTACTGGCGGGACTGTTACTTATTCTGGTGGCTATACAATTCAAACTTTTACTTCGAGCGGCACGCTCACTTGTACGGATAGCGGTACCATAAACTACATCGTCGTGGGCGGTGGTGGCGGCGGCGCCACTTCCAGTGGATATTATGGTAATGGTGCTGGTGCTGGTGGTACTGCTGAGAGCGGTAGTGTTTCTATTACGGCTGGTGGAATAGCAATTAGTGTTGGTGCAGGAGGAGGTATTGGCGGTAGTGGAGGGGCATCTTCTATTGGGAGCATCGTCTCAGCTACAGGGGGTACTGGCGGCGGCGCAGGTAGTAGTAGTACTAGTGGCAACGGCGGTTCAAACAGCTTCTATTCCGGTAGCACTTGTTCAAACGTTGGTTGCGGCGGTGGCGGTGCCGGTAGTGGTAGCGGCGGCGGTGCAACTTCTCAACATTATGGTGGTTATGGCGGAGCGGGGCTAACACTAACTATTCCGGGTGCTACAGGATATTATGGTGCAGGCGGTGGAGGTGCTTCCGATACTTCAGGACAACAGGGTGGGGCTTACACCGGCGGCGGCGGCGGCGAGTCTCCAAATAATGGTGCTGGTAACGGAACTAATGGATTGGGAGGAGGAGGAGGAGGTTCTGGTCCGAACGGCGGCGGCTCTGGCGGCTCCGGCATCGTCATCATCAGCTATTCGACGAACTAATATTTGTTAGTGTAGGACGCGGCGCCGGCTGCCGGCGCCGCGTCCTTTTCCCCTCATCGAGCAACACTTGGAAGCCTCGTCTCCAAGTGTTGCAAGTACTATAATATAGTACTATCATATAACACATGACCACTATCACTGTGCCGATCAACGAAGAACTCGCACGCCGCATCGAAGAGGAGCTGGCGCAGGGCGAGAGTGAGAGTAAGGCGCACTTGGTGCGGCGCGCGCTCGAGCGGCTGCTCGAAGACAGGGCGTTCCTCCGTATAGAAGAGGCGCGGCGCGATATCGCCGAAGGGCGCGTATACCAGGGCGATCTGAAGAAGATGCTGAAGAAATTCGGGTAGCATGGAGTTTCTCTACACGGCAAGATTTCTCCGTTCGCTCAAGAAATTGCCGCCGCTTGTCGCCGATGACTGTCTGCGCGCGGTGGCGCTCTTCGAGGAAGGCGACCGGGAAGGGTTGGGGCTGCATAAACTGCATGGGAAGTTGAAAGACCTGCATTCTTTTTCAGCCAATTTCTCATACCGGATCGTGGTCAAGCTTGAGAAGAAGCAGGTCTATTTCATGGATGTCGGTTCGCACACCATCTACGATTGATCCTGTTCGACCTTCGGTGTCTACGGCAGTCAGACTGCGTTCAATCTTTTCATCTTATGAACGCAGTCTGACTGCCGTACGCTGGTACGGCCGGGTGTATGCTATCGATATGAGAGTCGAGCCTTTCTCTGTTGATTCGTATATTCACGCGCTGAAGAGGGGCGCTCGCGGGCTTCCGATTACCGGAGATGAGGCGGATAAATATCGTTTTTTAGATCTCCTGTTCTATATGAATGATGAGTTCCTCGATGAGAATTGGCATAGAGTCTCACCTCAAGGAGTATTTTCCCGCCCAGAATCTTGGCCTGAACGCACACCGCTCGTGTGTATCATCGCGTATACGCTGATGTCGAATCATATCCATCTGTTATTGAAAGAAATCAGAGAAGGGGGCATATCCATTTTCATGCAAAGAGTAGGACAGAGTATGACGAATCACTTCAACAAAAAGTACGACCAGCAAGGCAGCCTCTTCCAAGGTTCATATAAGGCGCGGACGATACAAAGTGATGAGTACATGCGGTATGTGTCTGCGTATATTATGGTGAAAAATGTTTTCGAACTGTATCCGAAGGGCGGTTTGAAAGCGGCTACCGCACATTTTGAAGATGCTTGGGAGTGGGCAATCAGATATCCATTTTCAAGTCTCGGGGAGTACGCAGGGATGCGGCCGGTACATATCCTAGAAAAGGACGAAATGTCGAAGACTTTTTCGAACATGCGCGAATTCAAAGATTTCGCGCGCGATGTTATCGCCGGCGGCACATGGACTTTGTCAGAGTTCGAATGATTGAACGTAGTCAGACTGCGGTCAATTGCGAAGCCTCTATGTGCGAGGGTCAAGGGGGATAGCCGCGTTGCCGCGTGAAGCGGGCGGTACTATGATTGCGGTATGAAGAAAGAGACCGACACTGAACTCCTCGCTCGCCTCATGGCGGAGGGTTTCGGGCAGGTGCATACTCGCCTCGACGGCATCGACGTCCGCCTTGATGGTATAGACACGCGCCTCGACGGCACGGATGATCGGCTCCTTTCTCTCGAAAAAGGGCAAGCCGAGACGCATCGTCGCTTGGATTCTATCGAGAAAAAACAAATGGGTATGCTGGAGTCCCTCGATGAGACCGTGCATCGGAGCGAATTCGTCGCCTTGGTGCAGAGAGTCGAGGTGTTGGAGAAGTAATCTCGCGAAGGACCCTCGTGAGGGAGTGCTATACTTTTTCTTGTTGCTAGATTAATTTTATTTTTCTATATGGCTATTCGCGTCGCTATCAATGGGTTCGGGAGGATCGGGAGGGCATTCGCCCGGCGGTCGGAGGGGCGCGGCATCGAGATCGTCGCGGTGAACGACCTCGGCTCCTTGGAGAACCTCGCCTACCTGCTCAAGTACGACACGGTGTATCGCCGTGCGCCGTTCTCGGTGGAGGCCCGGGACGGGAATCTCGTGATTGACGGCAAGGAAGTGAAGTTTCTTTCTGAAAAAGATCCGGCGAATCTGCCATGGAAAGAGCTCGGCATCGATGTCGTCGTCGAGTCAACGGGATTCTTCACGGACTATGAGAAGGCGCAAGCGCACATAGAGGCCGGGGCGAAGCGCGTCGTCATCACCGCGCCGGTGAAGGGCGAGTCGCCCTTGGGCGCGACGGTGCTCATGGGCGTGAATGAGGATCGCATGAAGACCTGCTCCATCACGAGCAATGCCTCCTGCACGACGAACTCTGCGAGTCCGGTCATCGCCATCCTCGACGAAGCCATCGGCATCGAGAAGGCGGTGCTCTCGACCACGCATGCGTACACCGCGAGCCAGGGGATCGTCGACGGACCGTCGAAGAAGGATATGAAGGAGGGGCGCGCGGGGGCGCAGAACATCGTGCCGACCTCAACCGGCGCCGCGACGGCCGTCGCGCAGGCTTATGAATCGCTCGTCGGGAAATTCGACGGCATCTCGCTCCGCGTGCCGGTACCTGCCGGCTCCATCGCGGACATCACCTTCATCGCGAAGCGCCCGACGACGGCGGAGGAGGTGAATGAGATTCTGCGCGCGGCAGCGCAGCTGCCGCGCTGGGACGGGCTTTTCGCCGTGAGCGACGAGGACCTCGTCTCGAGCGACATCATCGGCGAGCCGATCGCGTCTATCGCGAACCTCGGCATGACGCGCGTCGTGGATGGGAACCTCGTGAAGGTGCTCGCCTGGTACGACAATGAGATGGGCTACACGGAGTCGCTCGTGAGGCATGTCCTCAAGGCTGCCAATGCCTAAGCTCTACTTCGCATCCGATCACGCCGGGTACGCGCTGAAAGCAGCGCTCATCGAGCAGATGGGCGCGCTCGGGTACGAGGTCATCGACATGGGTGCCCGCACGCTCGATCCGGAGGATGATTATCCGGATTTCGTCACGCCGTGCGCAGAGCACGTCGCGGAGGAGAATCCGCGCGGCGGAGCCGCGCGGACCTTCGGCATCATCATCGGCGGCAGCGGACAGGGCGAAGCCATGTGCGCCAACCGCATCCCCGGCGCCCGCGCGGCCGTCTTCTACGGGGAGATGAAGGTCACTGCCGCGCTCGACATCGAAGGCGGACGTTCCGAGGACGGCTTCGACCTGGTCCGGCTCGCGCGACGCCACAATGACGCGAACCTGCTTTCCATCGGCGCGCGCTTCGTCTCGGGAGCGCAAGCGCTCGAAGCAGTGCGGCTCTTCCTCGCGACGCCGTTTTCGGACGCCCCCCGCCACGCGCGCCGCCTCGCGAAGTTCTGGTAAGCAGCTTATGGCATATAGCTGATAGGTTATAGCGACCCTCAGGGGTTATGCACGTGTCTCGCTATCCGCTATGCGCTATCCGCTATATGCTAGTCACATGGGCATCATCGTCCCTGCCGTGCTCACGCCCTCTCTCGAAGACCTCGAGGAGAAGCTTGGTCGTCTCGCGCGCATCCCGTCCGTCTCGCGGATACAGATCGATGTCGTCGACGGGAAGTTCGCGACGCCGGCGTCGTGGCCCTGCACCGCGCCGCAAGAGATGATCGATAAGATCGCCCGCGGCGAGATGCTCCCCGAGCTCGACCGCATCGAGTATGAGATGGATCTCATGTGCCTCGATGCCGACCGCATCGCTGGCGAATGGCTCTCGCTCGGCGCGTCGCGCCTCACGTTCCATGCCGGAAGCGCGATGGACCTCGGGCGACTCCTCTCCTCGGCTCGAAGTCGTTACGGCGATGACTTCCTGACCTTCGGCCTCGCCATACATATCGAGAGCGATCTCTCGCTCATCGAGCCGCACCTCGGCATGATCAGCTATGTGCAGTTCATGGGCATCGCGACCATCGGCCGGCAGGGGCAGCCGTTCGACCGCCGTGTCCTCGAGAAGATACGCGCGTTCCGCTCACAGCACCCGGAGATACCCGTGCAAGTGGACGGCGGCGTCTCGCTCGATTCTGGAAAGGAGCTCCTCGCGCTCGGCGTCTCAAGCCTCATCGTCGGCTCGGCGATACTGCGCGCCACCGACCCGGCAGCTGAGGTGGCGAAGTTCGAAGCGCTTGCGACGCCGTTCGGGGTCTAACGTGTGCGGTATACTACATCCATGGCACTCACCGACACCGAGACCCAGAAGCTCGAATCGCACGCGCGAGAAATACGCGAGACTATTGTAAGCATGCTCGTCGCCGCCGGGAGCGGGCACACCGCCGGCCCCTTGGGCATGGCGGACATCTTCACGGCGTTCTATTTCAATATCCTCAATCACGATCCGAAGAATCCTAGCTGGCCGGAGCGCGATCGCATCATGCTCAGCAACGGCCATATCGCTCCGGTGCAGTACGCAGCGATGGCGCACGCGGGCTATTTCCCGGTAGAAGAGTGCCTCACGCTTCGCAAATTCGGCAGCCGGCTGCAGGGGCATCCGGAGCGCATGCGGCTCCCGGGCCTCGAGACGACGTCCGGCCCCTTGGGCGAGGGCCTCTCGCAAGCGGCGGGCATGGCGTACGCATTCAGGATGGACGGCACGAAACAGCGCGTCTACTGCCTCATGAGCGACGGCGAACAGGAGGCGGGGAACATCTGGGAGGCGGCGATGTTCGCCGGGAAGAACAAGCTCCACAACCTCACGGCGGTCATGGACCGCAACAACATCCAGATCAACGGCATGACGGAAGACGTGATGCCGCTCGAGCCGATTGCGGATAAGTACCGCGCGTTCAACTGGCACGTCATCGAAGTGGGCGGTCACGACTTCGCGGCTTTCATCGCGGCGGTCGACGAGGCGAAGGCTATCTACGAGAAGCCGACCCTCATCATCGCGCACACGATCCCCGGCAAGGGCGTCCCGGAGATAGAATTCGATTATCACTGGCACGGCAAGCCGCCGACCGCAGAGGAAGCGAAGCGATTCTTAAAGGAGATCCGCACGATGGGCGGCCGCGTCCCGCACGAATATGCTTAACCTCTCCGCAAAACTATCCGCAAAGGTATTCGCGGATGATATCGAGCAGGCGCCGACCCGCGACGGGTTCGGCAAGGGCGCGACGGAAGCGGGGAAGGCAGACTCACGCGTCGTCGTGCTCTGCGCCGACCTCGCCGAGAGCACGCGTGCGGAGTGGTTCCAGAAGGAATTCCCCGACCGCTACGTTGAAGTCGGCGTCGCCGAGCAGAACATGGCGGCGCTCGCGAGCGGCATGGCCGCAGCCGGGAAGATCCCCTTCATCGCGAGCTATGCGGCATTCTCCCCGGGCCGCAACTACGAGCAGATCCGCACCTCCGTCGCTCTGAACGAGCGGCCGGTGAAGGTGTGCGGCATGCATGCCGGCGTCTCGGTCGGCCCGGACGGTGCGACGCATCAGATGCTCGAAGATATCGGCCTCATGCGCATGCTCCCGGGCATGACCGTCATCGCTCCGGGAGATGCCGAGGAGGCGCGGAAGGCAGTCATCGCGGCCGCGCAGACTGACGGCCCGGTGTACCTGCGCTTCGGCCGCTCGGCGACGCCGGTCTTCACGACGAGCGACACGCCGTTTCAGATAGGGAAGGCGCTTACCCTCTGGGAAGGAGAGTCGCCGCAAGTCGCGATCCTCTCGACCGGCGCGCTCTCTTATGCGGCGCTCTCCGCCGCGCGCACGCTCGCCGACGAGGGCATCTCGTCCATCGTACTTCACGTGCCGACGGTGAAGCCGCTCGATGAAGAGGCGATACTCGCCGCCGCACGGGCAGCCGGCCGCGTCGTGACGATCGAAGAACACCAGGCAGCCGGCGGCTTCGGCAGCGCGGTCGCGGAACTTCTCGCACGGGAGCATCCCGTAGCGATGACGATACTCGGCGTACAAGACCGGTTCGGGCAATCAGGCGAACCGGAGCAGCTTTTGGCATACTATGGGCTCGACGCGGCGCATGTCGCAGCGGCTGCGCGGAAGCTCGCGGCATCTTGAATAACGTGAAAGATACCGTCAACACGTATTTCGCCGTCCTCCTCATCACCATCGTGGGAGCTGGTGCGGCCCTGGTCATCGTCCACGTCTCCTATTCGAACATGCTGTCCGTCACGGGCAGCGAGGCGCAGTATGCGGCGCTCGAGCGATCGATCCTGAAGCAATAGGCTCTGAGGATTCCGTTCGTCCTCCGCGCTCGCCTTGGAAAACGCAAAGGCGCGTGGTCGGCTGAAGTCAGACTTCAGCCGACCGCGCGCCTGCAGCTTTCAGAACGGCGCGACCGCGTAGCCCGCCGGCGCGTGTGCGAGATAGTCCTCAAGCTTCTCGCGCGAGAGGAGGCCTTTCTGTGCGCCGATCTCCTGCACCACGCTCATGGAGTTCACCGGCCCCCAGGCGAGCGCCTCGCGAAGCGGCTTGCCGAGCGCGAGCGCGATGACGACGGTCGAGGTCATCGCATCGCCGGCGCCGGTACGGTCGATAGGCGCTTTCGGGTCGGGGTACATCGGCACGGTGAGCATCTCGGTCCCGTCTGAAGCGCAGGCGCCGTTCGGACCGTCCGTGATGAGGACGGTCTTCGGACCGAGCGCGTGCATCTCCCGGAGGAGCGTCTTCACATCAGTCTCGCCGAGCCCGAGGATACGCTCGGCCTCCTCCTTGTTGCAGGCGAAGAACTCGGTCGCCGCATAGAGCTTCGCGAGCCGCTCTTTGCCCATCGTCATCTGGAACGTGCCGGGCTGGAAGGCGAGCTTGGTCTCCGGATGCGCTGCGAGCCAGGCGGCGAGGTCGTCATGAAATGCCTCGGCGTTCTCGCCGGTGGAGGAGAGGTAGATCCACTTCGGCGCGACGAAGCCCGGGGGGATGAGGTACGGGTATGCCTGGTGCTTGATGAGGATGGTGCGCTCGGCGTTGAACATGAGCACATAGTGATGGTTGGTCGGGAGGCCGTCGTTCACCGCGACGTAGCTCGTGTCGACGCCTTCTTTCGTGAAGGTCGCGAGGATCTCTTCGCCGAAGCGGTCACGGCCCACATTCGAGACGAACCCGGCGGAGAGGCCGAGACGCGCCGCAGCGACCGCGGCATTGGCGGCATTGCCGACGCCCGGTACGAGCTCGGAGAATTCGTAGGGGATCTTGTCGCCCCATTTCATCGAGATGGTGCAGTTCTCGTTATTAATATCGCAGTGGATCTGCGCCTCTTCTAGTTTGATAAATTCATCGACAGTCGTGTCGCCTATCGCAATAAAATCGAGGGATGAGGAATGAGGGGTGAGGGGTGAGTCCATACACATCGTATTGTATACCTCATACCTCACACCTCAAACCTCGTGTCGTGTTAACATTCGCTTATGAATGATCTCGCCGCGACCGCTCGTTCGCTCTTCGCTCCGGGCAAGGGGCTTCTTGCCGCGGACGAGAGCGTGCACACGGCGACCACGCGTCTCGCGTCCTATGGCATCGCGACCGGCGCCGAGATGCGCCGGCAGTATCGCGATCTCTTCTTCGGCGCGGACGGCATCGAGCAGTACCTCTCCGGCATCATCCTCTTCTCAGAAACGCTTCTCGAGAAGGGAAACGATAAGAAATTATTCCCCGCGTCGCTCGCCGCGCGCGGCATCATGCCGGGCGTGAAGGTGGACGGCGGCACCGAGCCGATGAGCGCGAGCTCGGAGGAGCTCATCACGCAGGGCTTGCTCGATCTCTCCGAACGTCTCGCGGCGTATCGCTCGCAGGGAGCGGCCTTCACCAAGTGGCGAGCGGTCATACGCATCGACGGCGACCGTCTGCCGACCGCGACCGCGATACATGAGAACGCGAAGCGTCTCGCGAGCTATGCGAAAGAGGTGCAGAGCGCCGGCATGGTGCCCATCCTCGAGCCGGAGGTGCTCTATGAAGGGAAGCATAGCCGCACGCGCGCCCGCGCGGTCTTGACCGAGACGCTCGGCACGGTGTTCTCGGTCCTCGACGAGCATGCGGTCGATCGCGCGAGCGTCATCCTCAAGACGGCGATGGCGCTCTCCGGGAAAGAGAGCGGCAAGAAGGACACGCCGGAAGAGGTCGCCGAGGATACGCTCGCCGCACTTATAGAGAGCGTACCGCCGCAGATCGCTGGCATCGTCTTTCTCTCGGGCGGACAGACGCCGGACCAGGCGACTGAGAATCTGCGGGCGATAGCCGCACGCGCGCGAGAAGTTTCCGCGCCGTGGCCGCTCACGTTCTCCTACGCGCGTGCCCTCCAGGAAGAGGCCCTTGAGCTGTGGAGGGGGGAAGAGGCGAACGTGCCCGCGGCCCGCGCGGCCTTCCTCGCTCGCCTCGCCAAAGTCTCCGCGGCGCTTGGGTGATTGCTTTCCTCCGCGTTTTCCAGTATATTCGGCTACATGCTTACTCTCGCAGCTGAGAAACGCGATATCGCCGCCGCGACCCTGTCGTCGTTGCGCGCTGCAGGCTCTATCCCTGCAGTCGTCTATGGCGCGCACCAGGAGGCGATGCCGATCACGGTCGATGCGAAATCGTTCGCGAAGGTCCTCGGCGAGGCTGGCGAGGCGACTATCGTCTCGCTCTCGGGCCTCGGTGCCGCGCTCCCGACCCTCATCCATGATATCGATCGCGACCCGGTGAACGGCCGCACGCGCCACGTCGATTTCTATGCAGTGACCAAGGGCGAGAAGGTCCAGGTCGCAATCCCGCTTACGTTCGTGGGTGAATCGGCGGCGGTCGAGGCCGGCGCGAATCTCGTGAAGGTGCTCCACGAGATCGAGGTGAAGGCGGACCCGATGAATCTCCCGCACGCTATCGAAGTCGATCTCGCGGCGCTCGCGGAGGTGAACGATCAGATCCACGCGAAGGACCTCGTGCTCCCGAAGGGGGTCGATCTCGCGGTGGAGCCGGAAGAGGTCGTGGCGCTCGTGCAGGCCGTCGTCGAGGAGAAGGAAGAGGCCGCGCCGGCAGACATCGCCGCGATAGAAGTAGAGAAGAAGGGCAAGGAAGAGGCGGCTCCCGAGGCCGCGGCATAACCGCTTTCTCGCGTGCTAAAATGACCCGACATGCGTCGGTTTTTTTATTTCCTATGCGGGCTTGCGTGCGTACTCGCGCCTTCGTTCGCGTCCGCGCAGGATGCGGCGCAGGCGGTGAATGCGCGGCAGCAGCAGCTCCAGGACCAGCTGAGCTCGATCGAGAGCCAGATTGCCGCACAGCAGCAGCTCCTCGATGTCGCCCAGAATCAGCACCAGACGCTCCAGACCCAGATCGACGCGTTCAATGCGGAAATAAGGAAGACACAGCTCCAGATACAGGCGATCAACCTCACCATCACGCAATTGAACGGGAACATCGATACGCACAACCAGACGCTCTCGCAGCTTTCGGCGCAGCTCGATGCCGAGAAGGAGTCGCTCGCGCAGATCATGCGGCAGACGCAGATGCTCGACGACTACTCGGTGGTCAGCGTGGCGCTCGGCTCACAGGATGTTTCGGGCTTCTTCAGCGACCTCGATGCGTTCACCTCCATCAAGAGCTCGCTCGCCGATTCGTTCAATCAGATCCAGACGACTAGTTCTTCCACTGAGGCGGAGAAGGAAGCGCTCCAATCGAGGCTCGCCGAGCAAGAGCAGCTGCGGACCGTCGCACAGCTCGCGAAGCAAGCCGTGCAAGCGCAGGAGAGCGATAAGCAGAAACTCTTGGCTCAAACGAAAGGCATCGAAGCGAACTATCAGAAAGTCATCGCAACGAATCAGAAGACGGCCGCGCAGATCCGTTCCGAGCTCTTCATGCTGCGCGATACGGCGGCGATACCGTTCGGCACGGCGCTCACGTATGCCGAGGCGGCCGAGCGCGCGACCGGCACGCGCGCGGCCGTGACCCTCGGCGTGCTGAAACAGGAGACGAACCTCGGCGAGAACCTCGGCACCGGCACGTGGCGCGTCGACATGGCGCCGAACCGCGATCAGCCGGTCTTCGTCTACATCACGCAGACGCTCGGCCTCGACCCGGATAAGATGCCGGTCTCGAAGAAGCCGTGGTACGGCTGGGGCGGGGCGATGGGGCCGGGGCAGTTCATCCCGTCGACCTGGGTCTGCTACGGCGGCTTCGTGAATACGCAGACGGGCACCTGCTCGCCGCCTTCAGGCGCGGGGCTCTCGTTCTGGCAGGGTCCGTGGAAATACGTCGCGAGCAAGGATCGCGTGCGGACGCTCCTCGGCGCGAGCGTGCCGAGCAATCCGTGGAGCGCGCAGGTGGCCATCATGGCGACCGCGATGCTCATGGCCGACAACGGCGCGGGCACGCAGACGCCGGCCGCCGAGCGGCTCGCGGCGCTCCGGTACTTCGCAGGGTGGACGCATGCCAATAATCCCGCGTACGCCTTCTACGGCGACGGGGTGATGGAATTCGCTTCGCAGTTCCAGGCTGACATCAACCAGCTGAACGGTCTCTGACCTCGGGCGGGTTATCAACACGCGAGGGAAGTCCTCGCGGGGAAGGGATGGCCAGGAGTATATACTGAAGCGAGCTAACACCTACCCTGCGCCATGGAAACAAAAACCAGCATGAAGGCAATATCCCTTTCGGTCATAATCGCATTCCTCGTCGGCGCGATCGCCGCGGCTTTTGCAGATCCGTACTTGCCCGCCGCGCTCAGTAATACGCAGAAGGGGTATCAAGCCGGCTTCGGCGCAGCGAAGACGCTCGTCGAGAACAGCAGCCTCGGCGGTTTCTTCACGGCGACGCCCATTGTTCGAGCGCTTTCCGGTAACGTTACGATGATACGCGGGGACCAGATCACTCTCCGTGTACATTCACTGAACCCGTTTGATGATCCTGCGCTTATGGATCGTATCGTGGTTGTAGATGCCTCAACTACCGTGGCAAAGATCGCTCAGAAAAACCCTACAGCCTACCAAGCGGAGCTGGCAGCGTTCATGAGCGCGCAGAAGACGGCGACCACCACCGGCGTGCTTCCTGTGGCAACGATTATCACGCCGGCACGCTTGTCGGATATTGCTGTCGGTGATTCTCTCAACGTGGTCTCGGCGGTCAATATAAAAACTATGGAAAAGTTTGTGGCACAAAGCATCCAGATCCTGCCACCGACCTCTTCGGTAGCTCCTGCGTTATAGCGGTCATATCTATGCATTCCATTCTCTCACGCTCGAATCTCCGTACCGTGGCCTTTTCCCTGGCATGCGTCGCGTCGATATTTTCCCTCGGTGGGATGAGAGCTGAAGCGGCGTCCTTGACGTGGACGCATTCGTCCCCTGTTCAAACGTGTACGCAAGCATATCAAATGTGGACATATCAAGGGCAATCGGGATTGTACTATGGAGTTGCCTACGCGTATGGAAGCGGCATGTGGGACTCGACCACTCCAGGCTTCCAGATCGGATGGGCTGTGGATGACCCGGTCAACGGCGGGTGGATGCCCATGCCCTCGGGATATACAGCTCTCCCTGACCCGAATTATATTCCCGGTTGGTCATATGGTACCGGATATGTGGCGTGCAGCCCGATAACGTATGCTGTCGATGCGACATTCGCTGCAAGTGATGATGGCGTAAGCGGCGGCGTATATGCTCCGGGGGCTCCCGTCAGCGTCTCTCTTGCTGCCTGCTCCGGCGACTGTTCCGGAGGTGGAAACAGAGGGGTCTGGCAGGGCGGTTATACGCCGCTTAACGTTGTCAACAAGTTCATCAGTGACATCTTCGGGGGCGGTGGCGGACCGCCGGCCGTCGGCGTCGGCGCGGATTTTAACAATCTACCTTCCACTTCGGGACAGAGCTTCAATGGCGGTCAGTTTAATTACTGTGACGGCTCTGGTTCAAGCTCATGCACCCGTTCTTTCTATGCGCCGACTGTACCAGGGTCGTATACCATCAGTCTTAACGGTTGTTTCAATGGCGGCGTCCAAGTTGTCAACTGCACCGCTTCGAGCATACCTTTCACAGTCGCTTGTCCTGCGGGGCAGACGCCGAGCGCAGACGGAAAGAGTTGTGCGGCACCTGCTTCCTGTACGTACTCAGGGAATCTCGCGTGGGGCGCCGGCTGTTCCGCGAATGTGAATACGACGGCGCCAAGCGGCCAATCGACGACTGTCACTAATACAGCGCCAGGCTATGCCGGTTCAGAACAATACTCCTGCACGAACGGCAGCTGGGCAGGGCCGACGAATGCTTCCTGTACGGTTTCTTCTACGGTCGCGTGGACTAATTATTGCACCGGCGGCAACGACGTGAACGGGAACAATTGGCAGATCTGGGCGTATAGCAATCAGACGCCGATCGGGTACAAGTACGTCGGGCCGGGCACCGCCGCGAACGGCTGCGCCGCTCCGGTGAGTCCGGGTTCCTGCACCTTCTCGGGGACTCTTTCGTGGGGTGCCGGCTGCGCGGCCAATGTGAATGCGGCGGCGCCGGATGGCGGAACGGTCACTGTCACGAACACCGCATCCGGCTATAGCGGCTCAGAGCAATACTCCTGCTCGAGCGGGGCATGGGCGGGGCCGGCGAATGCTTCCTGTTCGGCGTTCACGCCGGTAAACATCGTGCAGCCGCAGAATCCGACGCAAAACCAAACACCGCAAACACAGACGCAGCCGCCGGCCCAGGTCTGCAATGCCGATGCCGGCGCGTCATGCCCGTCCGCTCCGAACTTCTGCGGTCAGACCACGACTGGCACGTACTCGTGCACCGGCGTGTGCTCGGCGTCGACGCCATCGGACTCTCTCTGCCCGCCCCCGACGGTCTCTATCTCTGCCAGCTCGCTCCGCGTGCAGTCAGGGAAGTCATCGACCATCTCGTGGAGCAGCACCTATGCGAAGAGCTGCACCGTCACGAAAAACGGTGTCGCATGGCAGAGCGGCCTCGATTCCACCGGCACCCTTGACCCGCGGATCACGACCCAGTCCGTCTATCAGCTTTCCTGCACCGGCCCCGGCGGCTCTTCATCGGCTCAAGCGACCGTGAACGTGGTGCCGACGTATCAGGAATTCTAAAGACCGCTCCTTGCGGCCCGGTCGCCCTTATCAACATCTGTGTATGCTTATCGATGAAGCGGGAGCCTCGGGCGGGTATACTCTCGGTAGGTAGCGTAAACCATTTACTATGAAAACAACTTCTCTCGCCATCGGTATCGCGCTTCTCGTCGGCATCGTCATAGGCATCATCGCCGACCCCTATCTGCCCGCTTCCTTGAACAATTCTCAGAAGAATTACCAGGCCGGCTTCGATGCCGCGAAGACGCTCGTCGCGAGCAGCAGCGTCGGGGCCATGTTCAACACGCCCGCCGATGCCCGCACGCTCT
>Ga0307375_10002953_pt1 | contig 17093 bp, 20 predicted proteins | sample TR1MG_FD_202531 | JGI IMG/M metagenome (GOLD analysis project Ga0307375, IMG submission 202531) | Soil microbial communities from Risofladan, Vaasa, Finland - TR-1 | ecosystem: Environmental > Terrestrial > Soil > Coastal area > Acid sulfate soil | place: Finland: Risofladan, Vaasa | collected... | reverse complement strand
GGCCGCCCCTCCCGCCAGTCGGTAATAGTCGAGTCCGGTTTCGCCGATAGCAACGATACGCTTCATTTGGGTCAACGAGACAAGATCATCAAAAAGTGTGCTGCCTGGATCTTCCCCGTTTGGGTGGACACCCACCGACCCAAAGACCCCGGCATGCCCTACCATGATGTCTTGTATAGCCTGGGTGTCCTGAAGTCCGATACTGACACACAACATATGGGAAACGTCGTGATCGGCGGCGCGTTTCAGCGCCGCCGCCAGATCTTGCCGTAAGGGTTCAAGATGGAGATGGCAATGCGAATCGATATAAGCCATACCTACATCGTATGGGTCGGGCGATCCGATTGCAATTGGCCGATCAGTAAGGTCTCGATTTTGGTGCGGGCTGCGTCTGCGTCTTTGGCGCTAAACTGTATGCCTATGCCTGGGGCACGCCCACGCGGTGCGTCTTGCGGTGTAATCCATACTACGTGACCTGCTACGGGGATCTTTTCTTTGCTGTCCATTAGCGTGAGCAACATAAAGATCTCATCCCCTAACTGGTAGGGTTTGTTGCTCGGAATAAAGAGCCCGCCACCTTTTAGGAAGGGCATATAGGCGGTATACAAGGCATTGCGATCTTTGATTACAAGCGAGAGAACGCCTGGACGCGCAACCGATTTCAGGGTGTTGTTTACGGGCGACCCAGCTGTTGGCATACTCATTACACTCATTGTACTCGCAGTCGTTCAAAGCTCAGAAAAAGCGTATCCCAAATAAGGCGACGGTCCAAGGGCGCATCTACTACTGCGCGTAACTCAAGTACCTCATCCCACACCCGAAAGACCTTCTGCAAGTCTAGCCGAGTTAAGAATATACGCAACCGTGACCGCCAATCGGGATGCAAAGGCGCCGAGAGATCTCCGGCCAGGGCCAGCTGCACTATGTCGGCTAGAATATCAGTCAAAAGCGATAAGCCGTAGCTCAGATCTACGGCATGCCAGGCCTCGCTCGCCGTAGGGGCATCCTCGACCCCGCAGGCTAGGTTTTCTAGGGTCTGTAAGAGGCGGAGCGCCGTATCAAGCGCATCTTTGGGCAGCGCCTCAGCCGCAAGGGGGGCCCCATGAGCTATGGCCAGGGCGGCCGTGGGCTCAACCACGTGCCTCTTTCTTAAGTACTCGAGCGCTATGGCAGGCTCCGGCTTTGTGAGAGGCATCTGCTGACAACGAGAGCGTATAGTCGGCAAGAGCCGATGGGGCGCATCGCTTACAAGCAAAAGGAAGCTCTCCGCGGGCGGCTCCTCAAGCGTCTTTAGGATAGCGTTTGCGGCCGAACGGTTGAGTCGATCCGCGGCATCGATAAGGGCCACCCGGCGTGGCGCCATATGCGGAGTCAGCGCAAGAAACTGGTTTATGGACCGCGCATTGTCCACCGTAATTTCGGTTTTACCCTCTTCAGGGCTTACGAGCAGGACATCGGGGTGATTGCCCGCAGCCGCGAAGCGACAAGCGCGACAGACGCCGCAGGCGCTCCCCTGTTCGCAAACAAGGCGCATGGCCAGCCGGTGGGCAAAAACCCTCTTCCCGATTCCGTTAGGGCCGCTGATAAGGAGCGCATGCGCCAACGCACGATTGTCTGGCAAATGCTCCCAGGCCTTCTGCTGCCAGGAAAAGAGCGTCACCATCGCACCTTAAGCGCCGCTTCCACTGCCTCCCCTACGGTTTCGGGAGGGCCTACAGCGGGGATTACCGCGAAACGCCCAGGATCTTCTTGCGCACGCGCGCGATAGCCTTCCCGTACACGCTCAAAAAATTCCGCGCTCTCAGCTTCAATGCGATCCGTGGGGCGACCGCTGCGGCGCGCGCGCGCGATATCGACCGGAACATCAAAAAACAGGGTCAGGTCAGGCGATCGGATGGCAAGGAGTCGGACCAATTCATCGATCAATGGTAGGGGCAGACCCCGGCCATAGCCTTGGTATGCGTAAGTGGCATCAAGATACCGATCACAGATAACAGTTTTCCCTAGAGCCAGTGCCGGCTCTATGACGGTCTTTAGGTGTTGGACGCGGGCTGCGAATACGAGCAGGAGCTCGCTTTCTGGCTCTATTGAGGCGTGATTGAGGAGCACGTGCCGAATACGCTCCCCCATTTCTGTCCCACCTGGCTCGCGAGTCACGATGGGCTCGTGGGGATGATTGCGTTTACAGAGGCTCACGACCCTATCTAGTTGCGTACTCTTGCCGCAGCCGTCAAGACCTTCAAGGGTGATAAAAAGCGGTTTAGGGGTGGCCATCGAGTTCATATTTTTGAATTTCACGATCCTGAGCCTGGAGAGTGTCAGAGAATACATGACCACCGTGGCCCGTAGCCACAAAATACAAAGCATCGGTCTTGGCGGGATGAAGCGCGGCATAGAGGGCGCGGCGGCCCACAAGGCCTATCGGTGTGGGCGGAAGACCGTAATGTAAGTAGGTATTGTAAGGGCTCGGAAACTGGAGATCCGTGCTTGTCAGAATACCGTGATAACGCCTTCCGAGACCGAAAATGACCGTGGGGTCGGTTTGAAGCCTCATCCCCAACCGCAGCCGGTTGACGAATACGCCGGCAATGATCCTGCGCTCGCCGGCATGGGCGGTCTCCCTTTCGATCAAGGACGCCAAAATGAGCGCCTGTTCCGGCGTCTTTACGGGTAACTGTGAGGCCCTTTGTTTCCAATCCGCCTGCAGCAGTGTCTGCATACGCAAAAAAGCGCGCTGCAGTAATGAGCTTGCCGTCGCGCCACGAGTATAAAAGTAGGTATCGGGAAAGAAGCCACCCTGAAGGCTTACGGTTTCGTGGAGCATGGCCGCAATTTGACGATGCGAGAGGTTCTTGATGTCGTTTTGCAGATATGGGGCTTTGGCGAGGGCGTCACGGATTTGGTGAAAGGTCCACCCGGGGATCAGGACAAGCGGGTATTCAATAACGCGGCCCTGGACGACCTTTTGCAAAATCCGCATCGGAGTTGTTGGGTTGCTAAATTGGTAGTCGCCCGCCTTGAGGGCATACCCCTCCCCTTCTATCTTGGCGAGCGCAATAAAGGGATCGGTAAAATCTATGACGTGCCGGCGTTTAAGCATATCGGCAAACGAGCGCATGGTAGTCCCGGCCGGCAGATGGAAGACTTGTGGGTCGGGATGAAGCGGTCGATCAGCCAAAAAGTACCAGGAGCTGAAGACTGCCACCGACAACGCTAATACCTTAAGAAAACGCCGCATCACCGCATGCCCTGATGGTTTCATTGATTTGTTGTGCGATCGGACCACATCCATAATGACGCTCAGGTAAGGTGCGTACAGCGCAGATACCTAAGACGGAATTTGTCAGAAAGATTTCATCGGCCTTAAGAACGCGTTCACGCGTGACGTTGTCGACATACGTCCTGATGCCAAGATCGTTCGCGCAACTCATGACGCGTTCGCGCATGACCCCTGCAACCCCCGCGTAATCAAGGCATGGCGTAATCAGCGCCCCCTCCTCACCTAAGAACACATTGCTCATAGTCCCCTCGATAACCCACCCGTCAGTATCCTGCATCAGGCCCTCCGCATACCGCGCCCCGAACTCCCGCTGAGCCAGGACTTGCTCTAAACGGTTGAGATGTTTAAGCCCGGCAAGTCGTGGCTGACGGGCCAGTCGCATTTCGCACCACATCACATCCATGCCTTCTGCGGGTACGCGGTGCTTGGGCCAGGGCCAAAGCGTGAGAATGCGATCTGTCTCCTGGGACGATGCTCGGTAGCCACGACCGTGAGCCTCCCGCACAAGCAGGAGTTTAAGAATAGCGAGTTGTGTTCCAACCGCCAATTCTGTGGCCTCAGCTGTTAGTAAAGCGCGGTTGATAGGGGCCAGTCCCAGACGTAACGCGCCCATCGCCAATCGATCAAGATGTCGGGACCATAACAAAAGTCGGCCATCCTGAATAGCAACGGTCTCAAAGAGACCATCACCGTATTGCAGGCCCCGGTTGGCGATCCCCACTCTCTCGTCTGGGGACCCGTTAACGAGCCAGCGCAGAGGGTTCATAGGCCCAGGGACCGTAAGAGCCCGGCTGCCTTGGCGCGGGTTTCAGCCAGTTCGTGAGCGGGCTTTGAGTCTGCGACAATTCCCCCTCCAACCCGCCAGGTCAGGTATTGGCCACGCATCATGATCGTACGGATAAGGATATTGAGATCAATGTCCCCCTCCTCGTTCACATAACCGAGACTGCCGGTATAGGGCCCGCGCGCGCCTTGTTCCAATTCCGACAGGATCTCGATACATCGCAATTTGGGACAACCGGTGATAGACCCCCCCGGGAACAGGCTGGAGATGATGGTCGACAGCGGGGTGCGGGGCCGTAGCGTCCCCTGAATTTCAGAGACAAGGTGATGCACGGTCGCATAGGATTCAATATCCATCAATTTTGTGACTTGCACAGTCCCCGGCACGCACAGCCGGCCCAGATCGTTGCGCTCAAGATCAACAAGCATAATATGCTCGGCTTGTTCCTTGGGGTGATCCCGCAAAGTGCGTTTGGCCTCCTTATCATTCTTGGGGTCGACCGCCCGCGCGATGGTGCCGGCAATGGGATGCGTCGTGATTCGATCACCCTGGACACGAACAAGCCGTTCCGGCGATGCGCTGATAATCGCCGTGGGTCCGATGTGGGCGAGCGCCGAGAAGGGCGCCGGATTATGCGTCCTGAGCGCCCTCATGACCGACGAGGGCTTGGTGTTCGCGTCCGCATGCGCCTTGTAGCCACGTGACAAATTGCCCTGAAAAATATCACCAGCTGCGATGTAGGCTTGGATCGCGTTAATGCGCTGGGTGTACTCGCAAGGCTCATCTTCGCGCACCCACTCGATGGCCAAGGTCTCCGCGGGTCCGCATCGCATATGCTGAAGATCTTGCTCTATGACATCTGCGATCTGGGCTTCGCGGGCGGTGATATAGGTCGCTCGAGTCTCGTGATCCCGTATCACGGCTCCCCCAAATCCCTGTGCCCATGCCAGCGGGACCGTATCCGGGCGCGCGAGATGCAAGCGGGGCTCAATCCCTGCGATCAACTCGTAACTAAAGTATAAAAAGTGCCCATAATGAAATGGCAGGTCCGGCCCTGTTTTTGTCTTGCTGCGGGAAGTGGGGACTTGCGCATCCAAGGCGCGAAAAAAGCGCGTGCAATCGTCCGGGGTGGAATCGGCTTCAAGGATGAGCCGTCCTTCCGGGTAGGCAAACAAAATATCATAACGGCCACCCCCTGTAGCTCCGCTTAACAGCAGATGGGGATAATGGTCCGGAAAACACTCGTGCACATCAAGGAGATCGACAATGGCCACCGGGGCCAGCCGGACCGTCGCCTGCCTCTCCATTTCGCGTTACCGAAAGCGGCGCAATACGAGCGTTCCGTTAGTTCCGCCGAATCCAAAAGAATTGGACAAGGCCACATTGATGGGCATTTCACGTGCCGTGTGCGGCACATAGTCCAGATCGCACTCCTCGCCCGGGTTATCAAGGTTGATAGTCGGAGGCGCTACCTGATGGTGGATGGCAAGGGCCGTATAAATCGCCTCGATCGCACCCGCTGCACCCAGCATGTGCCCGGTCATGGATTTTGTCGAGCTCACGGCAAGCTTGCCCGCGTAGGGACCAAATACCCGCTTTAGGGCCTTTGTTTCGGCCCTGTCCCCAAGGGGCGTGGAGGTGCCGTGGGCGTTAATGTAGGCCACGTCGCTGATATTCACCTGCGCATTACGCAGCGCGTACTGCATGCAGCGGGCCGCCCCGTCCCCGTCTTCGGGCGGGCTTGTCATGTGGTAAGCATCACCACTCATTCCAAAACCGATAAGTTCCGCATAAATACGCGCGCCACGCGCTTTCGCGTGCTCCAGCTCCTCTAGCACAACAACGGCCCCGCCCTCGCTCAAGACAAACCCGTCGCGATCGCGGTCCCAAGGCCGGCTTGCTCGAGCCGGGTCGTCATTGCGCGAACTGAGCGCTCGGGCGTTGCCAAATCCGGCCATAGAGGTGGGGGTCACGGCAGCCTCCGCACCGCCTGCGATCATAATGTCCGCATCTCCGTATTCGACAATGCGTCCAGCCTCCCCAATTGCGTGGGTCGAGGTCGCGCATGCCGTAACCATGGAAAGATTGGGCCCCTTCAGACCATAAAGGATTGACAGATTCCCTGATATCATGTTGATGAGACTCATGGGAATATAGAAAGGTGAAATGCGACGTTGCCCTTTCTCGATCAATTGCCTTGTCGTTTCCTCGATGGTATGGACGCCACCAATTCCGGAACCTATATAAACTCCCACGCGCTCGGCATTCGCATCGGTGACGGTAAACCCGGCATCTTTGATGGCTTCAACACCGGCTGCCATGCCTAAATGGATAAAGCGGTCCATCTTGCGCGCCTCTTTTTCCGAGAGGAACGCCGTGGGATCGAATCCCCTGACTTCCCCCGCTATCATCGAGGGAAATCCGGTGGCATCAAACTGGGTAACAGGCCCTATCCCGCTCTCGCCTGCGGTAATCCGCCGCCAATTATCGGCAACATTAAGACCAAGAGGCGTGATGGCCCCGAGTCCGGTAATTACAACTCGCCTCTTGCTCAAAAAAGTCTCCCTAAACGTTGGCCCGCGACGACACGCAAGATTCTAGTATGGATTAGTTAGCGGCGTGCGAAGTGATGTAATCGACGGCCTGTTTGACAGTCGTTATCTTCTCAGCTTCGTCATCGGAAATCTCACAATCGAATTCTTCTTCTAGGGCCATGACGAGCTCCACGGTATCAAGGGAGTCCGCTCCTAGATCGTCTACGAACGAGGCGTCTGTTGAAACCTCGTTCTCACTGACGCCCAGCTGTTCGACCACGATCTTCTTCACACGCTCTTCGATGCTGCTCATGTTCTCTGTCCTCCAGGAAATCGTTGGGAAGCCTTTGCGGCGGCGGCATAGTTAACACATCCAGCCTAGCCAAGTCTACGTTTAGAGTTAATTCATATACATTCCACCATTAATGTGCAAGGTCATACCCGTAATATAAGAGGCCTCGGAAGAGGCCAAAAAAGCGACCGCATGACCCACATCCTCGGCTTTTCCGAGCCTTCCCAACGGGATCTGTGCCAGAAGACCATTGCGCTGGTCGTCATTTAGGGCACGCGTCATATCCGTGTCGATAAAGCCCGGGGCAACGGTATTTACCGTGATATTACGGCTTCCCACCTCACGCGCCAAGGCCCGCCCAAAACCAATCAAACCCGCCTTGGCGGCAGCATAATTAGTCTGGCCGGCGTTCCCTGTGACACCAACAACAGAGCTGATATTAATAATGCGCCCTTTGCGCGCCTTCGTCATAGCCCTTAAGCAACCCCTGGTAAGGTGGAAAGCGCCCGTCAGATTGGTTGCCAGAACCGCATCCCAATCCTCGTCACGCATCCGCACAACCAGGCCATCACGATTAATGGCGCCATTGTTGACAATAATACTCGGCCATTGTTGCCGTTTTTCGAACTCCCCGAGCAAACCATCAATAGACGCTCGGTTCGAAAGGTCAAGCTCGAAAGACCACCCCTTTACGTTGTGCGCGGCATAGAGGTCATCGATGGTATGCAGGCCTTTGGGCGAGGTGGCCGTGCCAATGACAAACGCCCCGTGTGCGGCAAGACTTAGAGCGCAGGCCGCACCAATCCCGCGACTTGCGCCTGTCACCAGCGCTACCTCACCGGCAAGTTTCATACATGCCCCCTTTCTCATCAATGTCTTCATAAAATCCAGCAGTTACCCCGCAAGGGTTCCCGCCGGGAGATAGGAGGCAATTTTTTCCGCCTCCGTTCAAACGCTCCGCGGGGCTCCCGCCGATCGCCAATCCGTAAGAGCCCTGTGGCGCGTCTCTTGGGTCTCCTAAAGGAAAACTCCCCCCAGGCGCCGCCTTCTTGTCCCACCCTGCACAGCGCCTGCTTCGCGGTTGGCGTCTGAACCCTTCGACGATACATTGGCGGCCTTAAAGACCGCTTTCGCCCCGCCTTATACCCCTCAAGGGTATAAAGCGGGGTTATTGGCTGGGTTTAACTCAATCCGGCCACTGCCGCCAAAAGATCGGCGGGCTCTCCTATAGCGAGGCACGGCAATTCCACGATGCGCTTATTGAGCCCTGTTAAAATTTTTCCCGGGCCGCATTCCAGTATGGATGTAGCCCCCAATGTCCCCATGCGTTGTATGGTCTCAACCCAGCGCACGGGCGAAAACAGCTGATTGACCAGAGCTTCACGGATACGTTCGGGCGAAGAGGCCTGATCGACGTTCCAATTGTGAATCACAGGGATAGCGGGCGATTCAATAGTGATCGGGGCCAATTCATGAGCAAACTTCAAAGCGGCCGGACGCATAAGTGCGCAGTGTGAAGGGACGCTCACAGTCAAGGGGATGGCGCGCTTGGCCCCAGCCGCCTTAGCGCCCGCTATGGCACGATCGACCGCCGCCTTCGTGCCCGCAATAACCACCTGGCCTGGCGCATTGTAGTTAACGGCGGCTAGTACCTCACCTAAGGCCGCATCGCCGCACAGCTTTTGCACCGCCCCATCCTCGAGCCCGAGAATCGCGGCCATAGCGCCCGCACCCTCCGGAACCGCCTCCTGCATCAGTCGGCCCCTATGGGCTACGAGCATGAGCGCATCGGCAAAGCGCAGCGAGCCTGCGCACACCAAGGCCGCATATTCACCCAGGCTATGGCCTGCAGTCCAATCCGGGGCCGGGCCGCCTTGGGCACGCCAAGCGCGATAGCAGGCTATATCCGCCGCCAACAAGGCGGGCTGGGTCACGGTCGTGCGATTCAGCTGCTCTTCAGGGCCATGTTGAATAATGTCCCAAAGATCGAGCCCGAGAACATCTCGGGCCTCGGTAAAGGTCTCCCCCACGATTGGGTAAGCAGCCGCGAGCGCCTTCAGCATCCCTACCGATTGGGAACCTTGCCCCGGGAAAACAAGGGCGAACTGTTTCGTGTGGCTCATGTGGGCTCCTCTCTTTTTAATATCTCAGCAGAACCGAGCCCCACGTAAACCCGCCCCCAAAACCTTCCATGAGGACAACATCGCCGCGCTGTATACGACCATCCCGCACCGCCACATCGAAGGCTAGGGGGATCGACGCCGCCGATGTATTACCATGCCGATCCACAGTCACAATGACCTGATCCATAGACAGCCCTAAACGTTTGGCGGTAGCGGCGATAATGCGTGTATTGGCCTGGTGGGGCACGAGCCACCGAATATCACTTTGTTCTAACCCATTGGCGCTCAACGTCTCGGCGACAAGCGCATCAAGAGTCGTCACCGCCATGCGAAAGACTTCGTTGCCACGCATTGTAATCTGGCCGGACGCCGTCCGCCATTGATCCGGCTTTTCAGAAATGCCGCACGGTACCGTAAGAAGATCCTTATAGGCCCCATCCGCATGAAGATGGGACGAGAGGATGCCCGGCTGGTCGCTTGCACCGAGAACGACGGCACCGGCTCCATCGCCAAATAAGACGCAAGTGGAACGATCCTGCCAGTTCACAATGCGCGACATGGTTTCGGCGCCCACCACAAGCGCCCGCTTCACGCCGCCGGCCTTAATGAATTTCTCGGCAATACTGAGGCCATAAATAAACCCCGTACAGACGGCCTGAACATCAAAAGCCGGCGGACCGTGTATCCCAAGGCGGTCTTGTAGAAGACAGGCCGTGCCGGGGAAAATCCGGTCGGGCGTGGTCGTCGCCACAATAATAAGATCGATATCGGAGGCCAAGCATTCAGCAGCCTCAAGCGCTTGGCGCGCGGCCTGCTCTGCCAGATCGCAAGTCGTTTCGTCGGGAGCCGCCACCCGACGCTCGCGAATCCCCGTGCGCGACACAATCCATTCGTCGGAGGTGTCGACCGTCAAGGCCAACTCGGCATTCGTTACGATACGTTGGGGAAGAAACCCGCCGGTACCTAGGATGCGGGCGTGATTCACGCTAATCCTTGTTGTGCTGAGGGTTCGAGTTCCTGTCGAATCAAATTGGGAACATTCTGACGCGCTTCGCGCAGGGCCACCTCAAGGGCATGGTGAAGCCCAACGGCGTCGGCACTCCCGTGGCTTTTGACCACGATACCGTTTAATCCCACCAAAGTGGCGCCGTTATAGCGTCTGGGATCGACACGTCGACCAAAGGCTTTCAGTACCGGCCGCGCAATGAGTCCTGCTAGCCGCGTACCGATATGACGCTTAAATTCTTCCGTCATAAATTGGCGAATCATTTGGGCTAAGCCTTCACTGGTTTTCAGGGCAATATTACCGACAAAGCCGTCACACACAATGACGTCGGCTTTGCCAGTATAAATCCCGTCCCCTTCTACATAACCCACGTAATTCAGCCCTCCTGCTTGCAGGAGCTGGGCCGCGGCCTTCACGACCTCGTTTCCTTTGATGTCCTCGACCCCGACATTCAAAAGACCTACGCTGGGCTTGGACTTACCGTCGACGGCGCTTGCCACAATACTGCCCATGACCGCGAATTGGCGGAGCTGTTCTGCAGTACACTCCACGTTCGCACCCAGATCGAGCAAGTGGACATGCCCGCGCATCGTTGGCAGGGCGGTCACTATCGCCGGGCGATCAATGCCTGGGAGAGTCTTTAGGATAAAATGGGCGATAGCCATAAGCGCGCCCGTATTGCCAGCACTTACGCAGGCATTCGCCTGACCATCGCGGACGAGCGTCATGGCCACGCGCATCGAGGAATCCCGTTTCCCGCGTAGGGCTTGGGCCGGAGGCTCATCCATACGCACCACCTCGGTCGCTACCGCCACGCGCAGGCGCTCACTGGTTTTTGCACCCAGCTTTTTGAGCTCCTTATGAATGGGCTCCGACTGTCCCACGAGGATGAGGTGCGTATCAGGGCTGGCACGCAGAAACGACAATGCTGCCGAAACCGTGACGCACGGGCCGTGATCACCCCCCATAGCATCAAGGGCGATAGTGATAGTCACTATGGCTCCGGAATAAACTTAGTCGGACTTCGTATCGAGGACTTTACGACCCCGATAAAAGCCATCCGCGCTCACATGGTGGCGACGGTGAGTCTCGCCACTTGTCGGCTCGACAGACAAAGTCGGCTTGGAAAGGGCATCGTGAGACCTGCGCATGCCGCGCTTAGAGGGTGTTTTACGGCTTTTTTGTACTGCCATTTTACTCTATCCTCAGTTTCCTATTTATCACGCAAGCCGTGCTCAAACAAACCCGCTAGCGCCGCAAACGGGTGCGGTGCGACTGCTTGTTGTTGCTGTGGCTCACAATTCTCAAGATGGCGCGGCGCCATCGGTAGAGCCAGCATTAATTCTTCTTCTAAAATCTCGGCCACATTCACGGGACCGTCATGATACCAGACATCCCGGCCCTGATCGGCAAGGACACGCTCATCGTCTTCAGACTGCGCAAAGACGATCTGCCATTCGACCTCGGTATGGCTCAAAATTGGCGCACCACACCGCTGACATACGAGGGCAAGTGACGCCTCCGCGCGACCATCCATGACCGCTCGTTTCATTTCGTCACGGCGAAATGACAGCCGCATAGAGGCCTTGCCGTCGTTATCGGGGGCAAGCTCCCGTAAACGGGTCAGCTTGCTCAGATCGACCTCGCCCTCCAGCTCGGTTAACAGGTCCGCTAACCGTTCGGGATCGGCAAATTTTGGCAAGCTGTCCAAAAGCATGCGACATGATATAGAGGGTCCCGCAGACTGTCAAAACTGGGCTTAGGGTGAATACGGGCGGACAAACCTTTACAATGGCACCCGGCCGTAATGGCGCAGGCAGGGGAGTACGGGGTGATTAGGAAAGTTTTGGTTGCCAACCGGGGTGAGATTGCGGTTCGCATAGTCCGCGCTTGCGCTGAATTGGGTATAGAGTCGGTCGCCGTTTATACCGATGCCGACCGGCATGCCTTGCATGTCAAGAAGGCCAGCGAGGCCTATAATCTCGGCCCGGACCCCGTGGGGGGTTACCTCAATGCCCATCGGATCACCACGGTGGCGCTGAGTGCCGGGTGCGATGCCGTTCACCCAGGTTACGGCTTCTTGTCGGAAAATCCGGAGCTCGCCGAGATTTGTAGCCGTCGCGGGCTCATTTTTATCGGGCCCTCCCCGGCCGTCATCCGCAAGATGGGCGATAAAACCCTGGCTCGGGAGGCCGCGATCGCAGCCGGTATCCCCGTTGTGCCAGGAAGCGACGGCAATGTCTCTGATCTGACTCAGGCCGTAGTGGCCGCTCGAACCATTGGGTATCCCGTGATGGTGAAGGCCACGTCCGGAGGGGGCGGCCGAGGCATTCGGCGTTGTGATTCCGAAGAGGAGCTGCGCCGTCAGTATGATCGTGTTGTCTCCGAGGCGACTAAGGCATTCGGGGTAGCCGAGGTCTTTCTGGAGAAGTGCGTGGTCAACCCGCGCCATATCGAGGTCCAGATTTTAGGTGACCAATTTGGGAATGTCGTGCATCTCTTTGAGCGCGATTGCTCGATTCAGAGACGTCATCAAAAGCTCCTGGAGGTGGCGCCCTCCCCCCAGCTAACGGAGGAACAGCGGACTGAAGTCTGCGGGCTTGCCGTGCGCGCAGCCAAAGCGGTCGGTTATGAGAACGCGGGTACTGTCGAGTTTTTGTTCGACCAGCAGCAGCAATTTTACTTTATGGAAATGAATACCCGACTACAGGTCGAACACACGATTACTGAGCAGATCACGGGCGTGGACATTGTTCAAGAGCAGATTCTGATTGCGGGCGGTCAACCCCTCTCTTTCAGTCAGGATGAGGTTCACAGGCGCGGCTTTGCCATCCAGTTTCGCATCAACGCCGAAGATCCAAAAAACGACTTTCTGCCGAACTTTGGCCGCATTACCCGTTACTATTCCCCGGGCGGCCCCGGAGTACGGACCGATGCCGCCATTTATACCGGGTATGAATTCCCGCCCTACTACGACTCCATGTGCGCAAAGCTTACGATCTGGGCCCTGACCTGGGAAAAGGCATTGGCGAGAGGCCGGCGGGCGTTATTGGATATGGGCGTCTCGGGTGTCAAAACGACGATTCCCTACCACCTGGAGATCCTCAAGACAGCGGAGTTCCGAAGTGGCCATTTTAATACCGCCTTTGTGGAAGACCACCCGGAGCTCATCAATTACTCAGCTCGTCGCCCAACATCGCATTTGGCGGCCGCAATAGCGGCAGCGATCGCGGCTCACCACGGTCTTTAGTGCGCCGTTGTCGTAGTCGGGGTTTCCTGCCTCGGACCGGACAGGACACTTCCTGTCCGGCTCGGGGTATAATGTCGTTTCTTGATAATAGGTAGAGAATTGTGCCAAAGACGCGCGTGCAAATTACGGACGTCATCCTGCGGGATGCCCACCAATCACTGATCGCCACGCGCATGCGCACGGAAGATATGCTGCCGGCATGTCCCGATCTCGATGCGATCGGGTACTGGTCACTGGAGGTCTGGGGCGGAGCGACTTTTGATGCATGCCTGCGCTTTCTAAAAGAGGACCCCTGGGAGCGTTTGCGTGTGCTGAAGGCAGCATTGCCGAATACCCGGCTGCAGATGCTATTGCGAGGCCAGAACCTTCTCGGTTATCGCCACTACTCGGATGACGTGGTCCGAGCCTTTGTGGAAAAGGCCGCCACAAATGGCGTCGATGTCTTTCGGATATTTGATGCCATGAACGACATGCGCAACGTGCGCGTGGCGATCGAGGCTGTGTTGGCCAACGGCAAACACGCCGAAGGAACCATTTGCTACACCACAAGCCCTGTGCACAGCATCTCCACCTTTGTCGATATGGGGCGCGAACTCGAGGCGATGGGTTGCCATACCATTGCCATTAAGGACATGGCCGGCCTCTTAACGCCGACCAAGACGGCCGCGCTCGTAAAAGCGCTCGTGAAGGCCGTGAAGGTTCCTTTGCACCTCCATTCGCACGCGAACTCCGGTCTCGCCGCTATATGCCAATGGAAGGCCATTGAGAGTGGATGTTATTTGATTGACACAGCCATTTCGGCGTTCAGTGACGGTGCAAGTCATCCACCCACCGAGAGCTTGGTGGCCGCGTTGCGGGGAACGGCCCATGACACAGGTCTTGATATTGAACGCATTGAGCGCATTAGTGCCTATTTTCGAGGCGTTCGTAAGCGCTATCACCAATTCGAGAGCGAGCACACGGGTGTCGATAGCCGGGTGCACGTAAACCAAGTGCCTGGCGGCATGATTTCGAATTTAGCGAACCAGCTCAAAGAACAAGGCGCACTTACGCGCATGGACGAAGTGCTGTTGGAGATTCCGCGCGTCCGGGCCGATCTCGGCTACCCGCCGCTCGTTACGCCGACTTCGCAAATTGTGGGTACTCAGGCCGTATTCAATGTCTTGACTGGGCAACGCTACAAAAGCATTACCAGCGAGGTGAAGCTCTACATCCAAGGCCGGTATGGCGCCCCCCCAGGCATGGTCGACGAGCGCATTCGAAGGCTTGCGATCGGCACCCAGCCTGTGATTACCCATCGCCCCGCTGATGACCTGAAACCCGAGATGGCGCGCCTGCGCGCCGAGATCGGGGAACTTGCGAAGAGCGAAGAAGACGTACTGACCTATGCTATGTTTCCGGAAATCGGTCGTCTCTTTTTGGAAGAGCGCGCGGCCGGAACCCTCCATGCCGAAGAACTCTTGCCTCCATCGGAAGCCCAAGCGGCACCTTGCTATTTGGCGCCCACGGATTTCAATGTCACCATGCACGGCGAGACCTATAACATCAAGATTCGCGGCGCCGGGCATAAGAACGAGGAACGTCGGGCTTTCTATGTTTATGTCGACGGCATGCCAGAAGAAATCATGGTGGAGACGATCGGGATTGTTTCCACCGAGGGTAACGGGGACGTACGTGAGCGCGCGCTCGACACCGTGGATAGCGCCGGGACGGACTCCCGTCGCCCCAAGGCGCGTAAAGCGGGTGACGTGACTAGCGCGATGCCGGGCACGGTCGTGGATGTTCTGGTTACCATAGGGCAGGTCCTGAAGGCGGGCGATCCGGTGCTCGTAATAGAGGCCATGAAGATGGAAAATGAGGTGCCGGCCCCCATAAAGGGAACCGTCAAGGCGATTCACATCAAGAAAGGAGACAGCGTCAACCCCGACGAAGCCTTGGTGGAGATCGGATAGTCTATGCCCACCCCTGCGCGTTTGGTCTTGGCCTCAGGTTCTTCTTATCGCCGGGAGTTAATGGCGCGCCTGGGCGTACCTTTTGAGGTGATCGTTTCGCATACTGACGAGACCCCGCTTCCAGACGAGGCCCCGGAGGCCCTTACCCTTCGTCTAGCCGTAGCGAAGGCCGAGGCGGTGCGTCCGAAGGCGCCCGATGCGCTGATCATTGGCTCCGATCAGGTGGCCGTATACGACGGTGAGGTGGTGGGTAAATCGGGGGGTTTTGAAGAGGCGGCAAGGCAATTGCGGCGGATCTCGGGCAAGACCGCCCTACTCTATACGGGGCTTGCCCTCATCAACGCGGTGACTGGGCGAACACAGACTGCGGTCGCGCTGTTTCGGGTCACCTTTCGGACCTTGTCAGACGAACGCATCAAGCGCTACCTGAATAAAGAAAAGCCCTACGATTGCGCAGGCAGCGTCAAATCCGAGGGGCTCGGTATCGCCCTCTTTGATCGCTTTGATGGCGATGACCCGACTACACTTATCGGCCTGCCTTTGATTCGGTTGACGCGAATGCTGGAAAATGAGGGCTTTGAGGTTATCTAGACTATAACCGTCAACGCCCATTTAGCAGTCGGCCCATGAAACGGGAGAACCGCGCGCCAAGCCTCGCCCCACCCTGAACATGGGCGGCCACACTCAGGCATGCTTGAATTCAATTTTTCGGACTTTCTTCAAATCTACATTCTGCTTGGCTTGCCATAAATCGTAATTACCTTGCATCGTCAACCAGCTTTCGGGAGACCGCCCCAATGCTTTTGATAGACGAAGGGCCATTTCCGGACTTATGCCACTGCCCTTGTTCAAAACGCGATTAAGGGTTGATGCCGCAACGCCCAATTTGATGGCAAGTTCTCTACAACTCATTTCGTTCGGCGTAAGGTAAATCTCTTGAATAAACGCCCCGGGGTGCGGTGGATTGTGCATAGCCATTAGTGATAATCCTCATAATCTAAAACATGCGCGCTGCCATTTTCAAACTCAAACGTGATACGCCAGTTACCGTTTACCCATATCGACCAACGTCCATGGCCGCTTCCTTTTAACGGGTGGAGACGAAAACCAGGAATATCCATATCGTCGATAGCGTGAGCGGTATCGAGCGCGGCCAACTGCATCCTGAGTCGTTTGGCGTGCGCTGGCTGGATGCCGGCTAGACTACCGGACTCGAAGTACTTCCGCAGTCCTTTGTGTCGAAACGACCTAATCACGATAATATAATAGCGCGTTGCGCAACACGCAACAAGCGCCCAACGCCAACCAAGTCCTAAGGTCACCTGCCCACTCAATACCCGCGCCCTATGCGCGATTGCATCGGATCTCGGCAAGCGCCCTACTCTATACGGGCTTGCCCAGTCAACGCGGTGACTGGGCGAACACAGACTGCGGTCGCGCTGTTTCGGGTCACCTTTCGGACCTTGTCAGACGAACGCATCAAGCGCTACCTGAATAAAGAAAAGCCCTACGATTGCGCAGGCAGCGTCAAATCCGAGGGGCTCGGTATCGCCCTCTTTGATCGCTTTGATGGCGATGACCCGACTACACTTATCGGCCTGCCTTTGATTCGGTTGACGCGAATGCTGGAAAATGAGGGCTTTGAGGTTATCTAGACTATAACCGTCAACGCCCATTTAGCAGTCGGCCCATGAAACGGGAGAACCGCGCGCCAAGCCTCGCCCCACCCTGAACATGGGCGGCCACACTCAGGTGTTAGCGGCGGTCTAAAGCCGCGTAAATCTGGCGGTCGGCCGCGGTTTTGTAAACAGGGCATGCCGAGTGACGGGCCACAAAAAAAGGGGCCTGATAGGCCCCTTAGGAAATGCCGGT
>Ga0307375_10002951_pt1 | contig 17097 bp, 13 predicted proteins | sample TR1MG_FD_202531 | JGI IMG/M metagenome (GOLD analysis project Ga0307375, IMG submission 202531) | Soil microbial communities from Risofladan, Vaasa, Finland - TR-1 | ecosystem: Environmental > Terrestrial > Soil > Coastal area > Acid sulfate soil | place: Finland: Risofladan, Vaasa | collected... | reverse complement strand
CTCATGTTCATGAGCAAAGGGACGGCCCTCGCAGCGCGACTCTCGGGGAAGATCAAGGCATGGGTATACGCCGTCGCGGGGGGAGTGGCTCTGGCCTTCGTGACGCTGAGAAGCATCGAAGCGCTCGGTGCGGGCTGGGCCGTCTCGGCGGCCTCCGTATTTGCCGCCGCCGTCTCCGCGGGATGGGCGCTGTGCATCGTCGCCGCGGTCTGGTCCCTCGCCGACTATATCGCGGCCTTCGTCCGCCATTCGGCCCAGCGCTGATCGGGGACGGGCAATGGCCGATCGCCTCTCCAAGAGCATCCTGGCCACGATAACGGCGTATTTCCTGACGCAGACGGCCATCTACTCGGCCTTCGCCGTAGCCGGCGGCTTTTTCGCCCTCGCTTCGAGAACCGCCTTGTTTCTGGCTGCCGCCGCGGCCTTCCACCTCTTTCTTTTGACCTTGCTCCTGCTGTTCAAGGCCGACTTCGTCAAGGAGTCGAACGGGGAACGGCTTGAACGCGTCAATCTCGCGAACAGGATCACCCTGTTCCGAGTGAGCACGCTCCCGACACTCCTCTTTCTCGTGATCGCAGCCCGGGATTACCGCATCCGGGTTCCCCTGCTCATCCTCGTAGTCATCGTCTTCGCCACCGATTTCGTCGACGGCTACGTCTCCAGGAAGGCGGGAGAGGTCACCCGCGTCGGCAGGATGATGGACAGCGCCAGCGACTACAGCCTCCTTATTGTCCTCACCGTGGTCTTTTATTATTTTAACCTCATCCCGCGCTGGTTCTTCTTCGCGGTACTGGCGCGACTCGGTCTGCAGGTGATCCTCATGGGAGTGCTCATTTTCGTGAACCGGAGGATCGATCCCAAGACCACGATCATGGGCAAGGTCGCCGTAGCGGGGATCATGGTACTCTACGCAGCCGAAATACTGCGGCTTCTTTTCGCGATTCGGGCCAGAGTCGTCTTTATAGGAATAGAGTACGCAGTAGGGGCCATAGTCCTGGCCAGCATGGCCGATAAGGCGCTTATCTTCCTGAAGGATCTGAGAACACCTAAACGATGATATCCGAAAGCGCGGCCTTGCCATCCTGAGGCGCCCGCGCGGTTCGAGAGAACGAGGAGAATGAAATGGCAATGATCAAGAGTGCCCTGGAACTCGCGCTCGAAAAGACGAAAGACCTCGAAGTCGACGAAGCGGCACTCGAAGCGACGCGGCTACGGCAGGAAGGAAAGAAAGCCGCGGGCAAATTCCTGGATGCGCCCGAGGAAAACGACCTGGCCGCGGCGCTCGCCGCATTCAAGAGCGATCAGAGAATGACGGTGCGCGAAGGAATGTACGAGGTCCTCGTCGCCCAAATTCAGTTGCCGACGACCGACGCATCCTTCCCGAAGTTCGACATCGCAGCCAAAGGCTTTTCCGCGATCGCGGCCTCTGCGGGAGCAGGCAAGCTCGGCGCGCTCGGCGGCTCGAACGAAAAGAAGATCCAGTCCCTGCTGCAGCAGCTGTCCACCTTTTTCCATCAATACCTCGACGAGATGAAAAACGTGGAACAAGTGATCCGCAAGCAGTGGGCACCCAAGCTTCGCGAGAAGGAGCGGGAAATGTCCGCCAGGATGGGACAGGATGTACGCATCGACCCCATGATGGATCCTGAATTTTCGGCTTTCTACAAGCAGAATGTCGGCGGCATGCGGCAGCAATACCAGGCTGCGGTGGAGAAGGCGAAAGACGATCTCCGAAACCTCATGGGCATCGCCGAACGCTAGTCCTGCCCGCCTGAGGCGGGATCGGCCTCAGGCGGGATCGCCCTCGCCTCCCGCCTTTCGACGCTCCGATAAGCCGGTCAGGCGGACGAGGAGCAGCGCCGCATCCGAGCTTCTCACGCCGGATACGCGCATGGCCTGTCCGAGAGTCGCTGGCCTGACGGCCGAAAGCTTCTCCACCGCTTCCGCCGAGAGTCCCTCCACGGATCCGTAGTCCAGATTCTCCGGCAGCCGCAAAGCATCAGAGCGGCCCATGCGCGCGGCCAGACGGGCCTCCTTGGCTTCGTAGCCCGCGTATCGGGCATCGAGTTCGGCGGTCTCGATCCACTCCGCGGGGAAGCGTTCCGCGAGGGCGGGCAGGAAACGCCGAGCTCCGCCGGCGACGCGGTGATCCCGCAGGGTGTCGAGCAGGGCCTCGCCGATATGCGGTTCCAGGGCAGCGTCCCCTTCGGCCTCCGCCCTCGTTATGCGACGCTGCCTCAGGAGCTCGACGATCTCGTCGAGTCCCGCCCTGCGCCGCTCCAGCCGCTCCAGCCTCGCCCGCGAGGCGAGGCCGAGAGTCGCCGCCTTCGCAGTGAGCCGCAGGTCCGCCGTGTCCTGGCGCAGGGAGAGCCGGCGCTCGGCGCGGCTCGTGAACATGCGGTAAGGCTCCGATACGCCGAGCGTCACGAGATCGTCCACGAGCACGCCGATGTAGGCTTCGGAACGGGAGAGGACCACGCCCTCCTCTCCGTCGAGGAAGCGCGCCGCGTTGACGCCCGCCATGATGCCCTGAGCGGCGGCCTCCTCGTATCCCGAGCTGCCGTTCGTCTGCCCGGCCACGAACAGGCCTTCCAGCACGCGCGACTGCAGGGTGGGAGCAAGGAGAGCCGGGTCGAGGAAATCGTATTCGACCGCGTAGCCCGGCCTCACGATCTCGGCGCGCCTGAGCCCGGGGATGGTCCTGATGAACTCGAGCTGGACATCTTCGGGAAGTGATGATGACAGGCCGTTGAGGTACATTTCGTCGGTATTCCGCCCCTCGGGCTCGACGAAGATCTGGTGGCGCGGCCGATCGGGGAAGCGGGCGACCTTGTCCTCTATGGAGGGGCAGTAGCGCGGCCCCCGGCCGACGATGGCGCCGCGGAAAAGGGGCGAGCGCCCCATGCCGGCGCGGATCGCCCGGTGCGTAGCTTCGTTGGTGTAGGTCACCCAGCAGGGCAGACCGGGCCGGTCGGCGGCGTCGTTCATGAACGAGAAGCGCCCCGGCTCGGGATCGCCCTCCTGCCGGGTCATCTCATCCGGATCGAGCGAGCGAAATCGCACCCGCGCGGGCGTCCCGGTCTTGAGTCTGCCGACCTTGAAGCCCCTGCGCCTCAGCGCGTCCCCCAGGCCCTTGGCCGGGCGCTCTCCCAGCCTGCCGCCCTCGCCCTGCCACTCGCCGATGAAGAGCCGGGCTTCCATGAAGGTTCCCGTCGTGAGCACTACGGCGCGCGCGCCGATCCGCCCGCCGCGTTCGGTGACGACCCCCTCGACCCGGCGTCCCGCGGCATCGGCGATGAGGTCGACGACCGTGTCCATGTAGACGGAAAGTCCCGGCTGCGACTCGACGGCCTTCCGCGCGAGCGCGGCGTACAGGGCCTTGTCCGCCTGCGCGCGGGGAGCCTGCACGGCCGGCCCGCGCGAGCGGTTGAGCACGCGGTACTGGAGCGTGCTCTCGTCGATGAGGAGCCCCATTTCGCCGCCCAACGCGTCCACCTCCCGCACCAGATTGCCTTTGGACAGTCCGCCTATCGCGGGATTGCACGACATCTTGCCGATGGTCTCGGGATCCTGGGTGATCAGAAGCGTCTTCCTGCCGAGCCTCGCCAGAGCGAGCGACGCCTCGATCCCGGCATGCCCTCCGCCGATGACGATCGCCTCGTAGTCCACGTCTGCTCCTATTTCCCGACGCAAAAGCGCGAGAACACCGCCTCGAACACCTCGGCGGAGGCGATCTCTCCGGTTATTTCGCCCAACGCATCCGCGGCGGCCCCGAGCTCGAGCGCGAGCGCGTCGAGCGGCGCCCCCGCCTTTTCCTCGGCCAGGCACGAGTCGATCGCGGCCAGCGACTCGTCCAGCAGCGACTTCTGGCGAGCGCTCGCGACGAGGACCTCCCGCTCCGCGCCCCCCCGGACGGCGAAAGGCCCGGCGCCGAACCCGGACGCGAGCCGCCCGGCGAGGGAGGAGACCAGGGCGGCGAGCCCGGCTCCGTCGGCGGCGCTCACGGGGACGAAGCCCTCGGGGGCGGGACGGCACGCGGCCGAGTCGATCTTGTTCCATACGGCCAGCGCGTCCGGCCGCTCGCGCAGGAAAGCCTCGTCCTCGCTCCGCAGCCCCGCGACACCGTCGACGACATAGAGGGCGAGATCGGCCTCGCCGGCGAGCCGGCGCGATCGGGCCACGCCTTCGGCCTCGATCTCGCTCGCCGCGTCCCGGAGTCCGGCGGTATCGACGAGGCGGAGGTACATGCCCTCGAGCTCCACGCCGGCCTCGATCCAGTCGCGCGTGGTGCCGGGCTCGGAGGCCACTATGGCGCGCTCCTCGCGCAGCAGCAGGTTGAAGAGACTCGACTTGCCCGCGTTCGGCCGCCCCGCGACGACCACCCGTGCGCCCTCGCCGTGCATCCGGCCCGCGGCGTAGCTCCCGGCCAAGGCGGCGAGGCTCGCCCGCAGCTCCCGCAGCGGAGCCGGATCGAAGCCGTCCCCGGCCTCGGCCTCGTCCTCGCCGTAGTCGAGCCGGGCCTGGACCTCGGCCAGCGCGTCCACGAGACGGGAACGCGCGGCTGCGATCCGGCGCGAGAGTCCTCCCTCGAGACGCCGCAGGGCCTCGGCGCGGGCCCCGTCGCTCCGGGCGCGCACGAGCTCCTGCACGGCCTCGGCGCGCGCCAGGTCGGTCTTGCCGTGCATGAAGGCGCGGAAGCTGTACTCTCCGGGAAGGGCGGGAGCGAAGCCGGCGGCCTCCAATACCGAGAGCGCGCGGCGGACGACCGCCGGCGAGCCGTGGCAGGAAAACTCGACGCCATCCTCGCCTGTGGCGCTTCGCGGAGACCGAAACACGGCGGCGAGGACCTCGTCGAGGGGCTCGCCCGAGACGGGATCGACCAGCTCTCCGTGAACGAGCGTGTGGCCGGGAGCGGCCAAGAGCGCGGCGGGGCGCGAGAAGCAGGAAGCCGCGCGCTCGATGGCTCCGGGCCCCGAGGTGCGGATGACGGAGATCGCCGACTCGCCGGGAGGAGTGGCCAGGGCCACGATGGGCATCGGCTCGCCGAGATAGGATCGCAGCATGGATCGGGAAACCATATAGCGCGCCCGAGGCGCTGTGCAAGCGGCCTCGGGCGGAGTTCGGCTTGACAGCTTCGGCGCGGGCGCGAAAAATGAGATCCCGTGCCCGTGCAAAACGCGCGAAGGACCGTTATATTTCTACCGAACACGAAGAGGAGGAACAATGAAGCGCATAGTACTGGTCGCCGCGCTCGCTTTCGCACTGTCGGGTCTTTCGCTGTCGGCGCAGGCCACCGTCAGCCAGAAGCAGGACGTGGCGATCTTCGCCCTCGGCTACTACGGATGGGCCATTCCCCAGGAGGCGCTCGGCAACATCGACGCCGAAATACAGAAGGTCTTCGTCGACTTGGGCAGGTTCAACATCATAGGAATGACCGAGCGGCTGTCGTCCGGCGGGCTCGACCAGTTCATCGCGACGCTCAAGAAGGCCAAAGAGGCCAACTTCGTCATGCCCGACAAGTACCAATTCGGCGAAGCCGTCCTCACCGAGGCGGAGTTCAACAAGCTCCTCGGCGCCTTCATAGTCGCCGTTCCCGTCGTCACCGATTTCAACTCGTTCTACAACTACAAGTCCTTCCGATGGGAAACCCAGCTGAAGACGAACGTCACCTTCATCGACGTCGCCAGCGGCAACACGATCGGCATCTCGCAGGTCGAAACCTCGGCCACGGACAAGGACAACCAGGGCAAGTCGATCGCCGGGGCGATCGACTCCATCCCGATGCAGCTCCAGTTCGAGATCAGGAAGATTCCCGCCTTCCAGATCAGCACCAGGATCCTCGAAGTGCGGGGAGCCGAGGTCAAGCTCCAGCTCGGCCAGGACATGGGCATCCGCAAGGGCGACGAATACGCGGTCATCAAGCGAAGCACGATCATGGGCGTGCAGGACCAGCGCGAGGTCGGCCTCATCGACATCAAGGAGGTCGGCACCGGCATCTCCACCGGCCAGATCATCTATTCGAATATCCCGCTCGGCCCGGATGTCCAGCTCAGGGAGATCCCCCGCCTCGGCATAGACGCGGAACCCTATCTGCACGTCCTCACCGGCTCGACGAGCGCGGTGCTGCCGGGCATACGCATGGTCGTATCCCGGGGCTTCTACGGTTTCAGGCCCTATGTGGGCGTACAGGTCCCGGTCATGCAAATATGGAACTTCGGCACGATATTCGCCGTTCCCGTGAGCGCCATAGTCGGCGGCGAGTACAACATGCACCTCGGACGCCTGACGATCACGCCCTACGGCGGCGTCGGCATCACCTACCTCTACGTCTCCGAAGCCATCACCGGATACAATGACCAGACCAACTTCCTGTCCCATGTCGGACTCCAGGGCTATGTCAACCTCTCCTATCTCATCACCCGCGATGTGAGCCTCTATGCCGAGGCCGGGGTCGACTATTGGCTCAAGACGACGACATTCTTCGACTCGTACGGCGGCCCGGGCTTCGGCGGCGGGCTCTCGATCAAGCTATAGTCCGGAGCGAATGTGGACGACAGCAATCTTTCGGGGCTCGACTTCGCGGCGGCGAGGGAACTGGTCCTGGCGTACGCGATCGACATCAAGCGCTACGACCGGGACATCGCCGCCGCCGCGGGCGAACTCGAGCTCTGGTCCTCGCGCGAGAGACTCGCGCTGGAGAAGGGCATGGCCGATCTCGCGGCCGCCGCCGCGGCCAAGGCCGAAGGCGTCCGCTCAGCGCTCGCCGCGCTGAGCGGCGAGCGCGACGAGCTCAAGGCCAAGGTCGAAATCATGCGGCGGCAGCTGCCGTCCATCCGCGCGAGCGAGCGCAGCGTCGATCCCGATCGTCTCCTCGCGGAGCTGCAGCTCATGACCGGAGAACTCCTCGGCGACCAGGCTGCGGATGGCGCGGCGAGCGGGACCGGGCGCGAGATCGCCGAGCTGGAGGCCGGCGCCGCCGCCGACGCCGCCCTCTCCGAGCTCAAGAAAAAGATGGGCCGGGGCGGCCCCGAGCCGAAGCCCGGCACGGACGGCGTCGAGCGCGGATGAGCCGCCTTCCCATCTTGCCGGACGCTCCGCGGCCGCTCGTGTTCGCGCACCGCGGGCTTTCGGTGCGCGCCCCGGAGAACACGATGGCCGCCTTCCGCCTGGCCCTGGCCGAGGGCGTGCCCGGCATCGAACTCGATGTCCGCCTCAGCGCGGACAATCGGCCGGTCGTCATCCACGATCGCAAGACCGGACGCCTCGCACCGGAGCAGGGGCGCTCGCCTTCGGGCTTTCCCGTAGAATCCACTCCGTGGCCGATCCTCTCCCGATTGGACGTGGGACTCTGGAAAGGCGAGCGCTGGAGGGGCGAACGGATGCCCCTCCTCGACGAAGTCTTTGAAGAGGCCGACGGCCGGGTCTATTTCGATATCGAGCTGAAAAGCCCGACCATCCGGGCCATCCCGCTCGCCGAGGCGGTGCTGCGATCGATCGCGGCGGCGAGGAAGTACTCCGCCCTCGGCCGCCGCTGCATCGTTTCGTGCTTCAATCCCTTCACCCTCGCGTATTTCAAGGCGGCGGCGCCGCGCATCCCCACCGCCATCATCTGGTCGAGAGAGTTCGAGCTGCCCTTTTTCCTGCGCCACGGCGAGGGGAGATGGCTGGGGAAGGTCGATTGCCTGAAGCCCGAGCGAAGCCTGGTCGACCGTAGCCGCGCGAGGCGCTGGAAGGCCCGCGGCTGGCCCTATCTCGCGTGGACCGTCGACAGCCCGGAAGAGGCCTCGCGCCTCGCGCGGCTGGGCTGCGACGGCATCATATCCAACGAGGCGGACCGCCTCGTATCAGGGAAGGGTTGAGAGCAGGTCCTCTCCCAGGGCCTTGCGGCCGAGCTGCGTGAACGCCGCCTGCACGGCGGTCGCCTTGTCGGAGCCCAGCCCGGTGCCCACCTTCTCGGCGGAATAGAGAACGGTGCCGTTCGAAAGGTCGACTACCTTCAGCGTGCCGCGCACCGTGGCGATGAAGGTGGAGCCGTCCTGGCTGACCGATGCGACGCGCGCGACGCCGTAGGCCAGCCGCTGGAATTTACCGGCCGCCGCCGCCTGGATCGCCGCATCGTCCATGGAAAGGACAAGCGAGGGAGGGAGGTCCGCGCCCCTCACCTTGAACTTCTGCCTCGTGAGCGTATCGAGAAGGCCGGCCTGGGTCGTGCCGCCGGAAACCGGAGCGCCGCTCTCGTCGGTGTCCACGAGGGCGATTCCCATGGAGACGTTTCGCGCGTTGGACGAAACTTCGTAGGGAATCTCGATGTACTTGCCGCTGATATCCTGTTCGAGCGAGTCGCGGTAGGCGCCGAACCGCGAAGGCAGCTGGTCGAGCAGATCGATCGACGACTGGAGGTCGAGGCGCACCACGAGTTTGGCCTTGCCGACGAAATCGGGCGGCGGCGGCGTGAAGCTCAGGCTGCCGTCGGCGCCGGTGACGGCGCTTTCGGTCCTGGACAGGAGCCGCGTGCCCTGCCTGCGCTGATAGCTCACCTTGAGCGCGGCGCCCGGCACTCCCTGGGCCGAGCCGCCCTCGCCCGCCACGAGCCTGACCGTGAAGGGCGTCGCGAAGGGCTGCGAGACGAGAGCCTTCACGAGGGCGGCGCCGGTGTCGGCGAAGTGGATCTTGGAGAGGGCGGTGCGCGCCTCGTTGACGTTCCGTTCCATCTTGATGTCGGCGTTGTCGATGTCCGCGCCGGAGGCCGCGACCGCGGCCTCGACGAACTTCCGGACCGCGTCGTAATACCGGCCGGAAGCGAGGAGGGCTCGGCCCTCGGCTTCCGGCTTGGCCACCGCGTCCAGCTTTTCCTGGAACACGGCGGCGATTCGCGCCTTCTCCTTGTCGAGATCGGCGGTGGCGTAGGCCGCCAGCACGTAGACCACGACCTGAGCCGACTTGCTGTCGCGCCAGACGTAGCGGTCCTTGATCGAAAAGCCCGCCAGCCGGTTGGTCGAGCTCTGCGTCACGGTGGAAGTGACGTCGGCAGAGTAGGAGTCGAGGGTCGCCTTGGCCGTCGCGCTCGTGTTGACGCTGATCTTGACGCCGATGTACTGCATGATCGACGAGAGAAGGTTGCTCGCAGCGGCCGTCGTGGCGTTCGCGACATTGCCGCCGGAGTCGGAGGCGTAACCGACGAAGTAGGTGTTCGTGGCGTCCGGAGCGGGGATGGACGAGGTCCACGACGGGGCCTTGGGCTGGGCTGCGGGGACGGTAGCGCAGGAAGCGAGGACGGCGAAGCCCGCCGCGAAAGCCCACAACAATCTTCGGTTCATGGTCCACTCCTTTGGAGAAATCGGGGGAATAGCGCCGCATGCCATCGCTTCCAGAAATTCGGGCAGCCCGACCCGCGTGGATCGCGCCGCCCGATGCGCCGGAAGACGGGAAGCGGCGCGCAACGCGCCGCTTCCCCATGAGCGATGGCTAGAATCCGTTGTAGAACGACTGCTGCACCAGATCGATCGCCTTCTGCTTGTCCGGCGTCGGATTCTGCTCGGCCGAGGCGGCGCTCGCCAGGATCTTGTCGAGCTGCTGCTTCAGGACCGACTTGTCGATCGTGTACAGGGCGTAGTACCGATATTCGATGTTCTCCAAGGTCTTGGGATCGTCGGGCTTGGGATAGCCGACCTCGAGCCACCAGTCCTGCGACTTGGAGAACCCGGAGAAGGTGGCATCGGACACGCTCTTGACCGCGCGCTCCATGTAGGTCTCGATCTTGTCCTTGTCGCCCACCTGGGCGCCGGCGAAGGTCTCCTTGACGCGCAGCGACAGGTAGCGGGAAATCTCGGTGGCGGCGTTGAGGTTCTGAGCCGCGAGCTGGATGCCCTCGAGCGACTTGCCGGCCACGTCGTCGACCACGACCACATACTGATTCTGATAGTCAGGCAGCTTCTCGACGGCCTGAGCTCCGCCGCTGACGGCGGCGGTGAGCCACGCGGGCGTCGGCACGCCCAGCAAGGTGCCCTTATCCTCGATCTTCACGGGCTTGGCCACGGCCGGAGCCGCCGCCGGCGGCGGGGGCGGCGGGGTCGCCGGCTTGCTCGCGCAGCCGGCGAAGGCGACGAGGGCCCCGAGCACGGCCGCGATCGTTACGATCTTTTTCACGATAACCTCCTTGGTCTTTTCGCGGGCATCGCCAACGTTCGTTTCGGCGCCGCGTTGAACGGGGAGAGCGACGCTCTCCGGCAACGGAACGGGCCATGGCCCGCCCCGGAGGTTCACAATCCGGAATCGAAGGTGAAGGACTTGCCGCGGGAATACACGAGGCTGAGATCGGGCATGTTGGCCTCGTTGCCGGCCGCGTACATCTCGTCCTCGATTTTATTCTTGGGCTGGAAGGTATAGATGTCCAACACCGTCTGGTTGGGGGAGTACGAGACCTGGTCGACCTCGCGCACCTTCTTGGCCAGGGCCCGGCGCAGCTGGCTCACCTGCCGCGCGTCGGGCGTCTTCTGAAGAATGATCTCGTAGCGGATGCCTTGGCTGAGGGAGTTCTGAAGCAAGGCCTTGGTCTGGGAGACAAGCTTGGGCATGGCCATCCAGACCGAGGCCGCGACCGCGTTCTGTATGGCCGCGTCGGCCGAGGTGGGGCTGAAGGCGGGCTGGCTCTGGAAGGTGATGGAGCCGAGCAGCATGGCGGTCGAGGTGTCGAAGATCTTCATGGCGCCTTGGGCCGAGGCGTAGAACTTCCCGTCCCGCGTCTCGCTGTTGACGGTGAGGGAAATCTCGACATAGACATCGGCGTTGAATTTCTGCGCCAGGTACTGGATCATGTCGATCGAGCCGCCGGTTTCGGCCTGATAGGCTGCCTGCTGGTCTTTCTTGTTCTGCTCGATCTGGTCGAAATCGATCACCGACAAACCCATCTTCTCGATCAGGTAGCGATTGGCCTGCGAGACCGCGATCTTCGCGATCTGCGGATCCATCTTGGAATTCGCGTCGTAGTAGACCATGTAGTTGAGTCGGGAGAGGTAATTCTGGAGGTAGGCCTGCTCGGCGGGCGTGAGCTGATTGGGCAGGGGGCCGGGCTGGTCCGACGAGACCGGGGCGGCTGCGGCTTCAGCGGACGCGGGCGCGGGAGCCGCCGATGACGGCGCCTGGGTCGGAGCCGGCTGCGACAGATCGGCGCCGCCCTGCACTATGGCCTGGGCGCGCGCCTGCGCGGCATTGGGAGCCTGGGCGGAGGATGCGGGAGCCGCCGGCTGGGGCTGGGGGGCCTGCGCCTGCTGCTGGGGCGCGGAGGCGCAGGAAACGACGAAGAACACCGCCGCGACGAGGGCCGCGACCCTAAGTACTTTAAGCATCATTCGCTCCTTGCGATACGCGTGATCAAATGTAACGCGGGCCTTCCGAAAAACCAAAGCTGGCGAGGTCATTCACCGACTCGGATGACCGGTGATCCAGCTTCCCTGAATTGCGATAGCCTCGCTGTTTCCGAACCGCTCGAAGATGGATGACAAAAAGTGTAGCGATCGGAGGACTCCGAATCAACGGCCCAGCCGAGCGGGATTTCGCCTCATTGCGCCGGGCTGGCCCCTGCGGAGCGCACCAGCACATGGGTCAGACGGATGGCTTCGCTTCTCGAGCCGTTCCTGAGGCCGAGGCTCACCCGGGCCTCGGAAATCCCGGGAAGGCGCTGTTCGGGCCCGCCGCCGGCGGGAGAGAAAAGAAGGCCGCCGTTTTCCGCGGATAGGGAAAAGCGCAGGATGCCGGGAAGCAGGCGAAGATAGCCGAAGCGCTTGCCCTGGCCGTCCAGCAGCTCACCTGCAGCCGTCACCGTGGCGAGGCGCTCTCCGCCAGCGCCGACTATATCCAAGAGGGCCGCGGACGAAGCTCCGTCGTATTCCACCTCGACGAGGCGGGCGCGATCGAGGCGGACCTGCTGCGTCATGGTGAGCGAAGCCCCGGGGCCGAGCGAAAGCCCACGGGCGGTGAAGGAAGCCGGACCGGAGCTCGCGAAGCCTTGGGGGAGTTCTCCGGTCTCGAAGCCCTCGGCCAGGACCAGGTCGCCTTTCCAGCGCCGCCGCTCTTCGAGACGGTAGAGGGGCGGGGGAGCTCCGTTCGAGATGAGGCCGAAGCCGTCGTAGATGCCGGGGAGGGAGCCGGGCCCTCCGAGGCTCGCCCCGCCACTCGAAGGCGGCGAGGGCAGAGGCAGGGAAGGGGCTAGAATCCTCTCCCCATCGGCTATCCAGACTATGCCCAGGCGGCCTTCGGCCGGCGTCAGAATCGCCGCGAGGGTCACGGGCCCGGGCGGGAGGGCCGATACGGCCGCCGAACGCGGACCTTGGCCGCCGGATAGCAGCTCGGCATAGGGATGGCCGTCCTGCAAGCCCAGGTTGAGAGCGAAGGATCCGTTGTCCGAGGCGAAGCGGACGAGCCGACCCTCGCCGCCGTCGGGAGCGAGACGGAAAAGGACGACCAAGGGCAGCATGTTTCCGCCGCCATCGGCGGGCGGGAGGAGCCCCGGAATGCTCACTCCGGCCGTCGGGCCGAAGCGGTAGCCGAACCCTCCCGAATAGACGTCCAGGCGGGGAGCGCCTTGGGCCGTCGGCTGGGCGGTCCTGGGCCTCGTGCCGAGATCGTCGAAGTTGCCGGAGAGACGCAGGAGCGAATAGAACCGCAGGGGGTCGGCGAACTCGTCGGTCGACCCGCCGGAGGGCATCCTGACCATGGCCTTGATGTCCTGATGCGCGGCCGAGGGAAAGGCGAAGCCCGAGGCGTCGGGCGGGGCGCAGGGATAGACGTCGACCGAGAGCGCATAGGCGCCCTCCGCGAGGGGAGCGACCCAGACCACTCTATCCGTGCCGGCCGAAAGAGGCCCCTGGGCGAAAACGCTTCCGCCGCGGCTCCAGGCGACCCAAGGATCCGAGCCGGCGGCCTTGGCGACCACGGCGGCCAACAAGAAGGCCGAGCCCGGCTCGGCCGAAGGCGGATAGGCGAGCACGGTGCTCAGGGTCGGCATGCTCATGCCGACGAAGACGACGAAGTTCGACTGCTGCAGGACCTTGCCGTCGGAAGAGGAGACGAGGCAGGCGATCTTGTAGGCGCCCGGACTCGTCTGGGCGGGAAGCGCGAGGGCGGGCAGGCTGCCGTCTATCCGGGGAACGATCTGCGGCGCGCTCGCGGCGCCCGAAGCGGCGGCGGGCGGGGAACCCGATGCGGTATCCAGCTGCAGCGAGGCGATCTCGCCGCCGTCCGATCGATTGACGCTCAATTCGAGGGAGGCGGGCTCCGGGGCATCGGACATTCGCGTCACCGAGACCGCCAGAGAGGAGCCCGGGTCGAGAATCGAGCCGTTCGAGACGGCGCGCCCGCCGACGCTCAGGCTGATCGTGTACAGCGAACTGCGCTCGGAAGTGGAGAGAATGCTGGGCGAAAGTTCGCAGGAGAGGGAAAGCGAGGCCAGCAAAGCCGCGAGCCAGAGCGCCGAGCCGCGGCCGAGGGGGAGGCTCGGCTTCACGGCCGCTCTCGCCTCGGGAAAAGACCGCGCCAGGCGCCCCGATCCCCCGAAATGATCTCCATTATAGGGAATATACCGCGGAAGGACCCGAAAAATCTCCGGCCCTCAGCCTCATCTCGCTTCGTGGACGACCCGGGCTATGGGAATCCGCCGGCCGGTGCCGAAGGCCCTCGGCGACACTTTGATCACGGGAGCCGCCTGGCGGCGCTTGTATTCCGCGCGGGCGACCATGGTCACTATGCGCCCGACCAGAGCCCGATCGTAGCCTTCGGCGACGATCTCTTCGAGGCTCCGGTTTCCGATGATGTAGTGCTCCAGCACCTCGTCCAGGAGGGCGTAGGGGGGGAGGGAATCCTGATCGGTCTGGTCGGGGCGAAGTTCGGCGCTCGGAGGCTTGGAGAGGATGGCCTCGGGGATGGGCGGCTTGCCGCCGGCCGCCGCCTCCCGCTCGTTGATGCGCCGGCACAGCGCGTACACCTCGGTCTTGAGGAGGTCGCCGATGGGCGCCAGGGCTCCGCACATGTCGCCGTACAGCGTGCAATAGCCCGTCGCGAGCTCGCTCTTGTTGCCGGTGGTCATGAGCAGCGAGCCGAACTTGTTGGACCAGGCCATGAGCAGATCGCCGCGTATGCGCGCCTGGAGGTTCTCCTCGGCGCTGTCGAAGGGACGGCCCTCGAACTTGGGCTCGAGAAGGTCGAGGAAGGAACCGAAAGGCCGCTCGATGGCCAGGGTCTCGAGACGCAGCCCGAGGTTTTCGCAGAGCTCGACCGAGTCGGTCACCGAGCCCTCGCTCGAGAAGCGGCTGGGCATCGAGATGCAGGTGACGTTCTCCGAGCCGACCGCCCGCGCCGCGAGCAGGGCCACCAGGGCGGAGTCGACGCCCCCCGAAAGCCCCACGCAGGCGGTCTTGAAGCCGCACTTGGCCATGTAATCCCGAATGCCCAGGACGAGGGCGCGCTCGATGTCGTCCCAGCGCTCCGGGACGGGCCCGGGCTCCCCGGCGGAACCGGAGGCCGGGACCGGGATACCGGCAGGGACCGCGGCCGGGATTCCCGCTTCCGGGGCGGCAGCCTCCGGAAGCGGCGCGGCGCCCGCAAGCCCCGCGGCGCGATGCGGCGGCGGCGCCTCCACGACGAGGAGTTCCTCCTCCCATCCCGCCTGGGCGAGGAGCGCTCCCCCCGCGTCGAGGACGAAGGAGCGGCCGTCGAACACGAGGGAATCGTTCGCGCCGAGCAGGTTGCAGTACAGGACGGGGATTCCGCCCTCCCGGGCCGCGTTGCGCGACAGCCGTACGCGCAGCTCGAGCTTGCCGGAATGGAAGGGCGAGGCCGAAGGGACCACGAGCAGATCGGCGCCGGCGTCGAGCAGGTCCTTCACCGGATCGACGGGATAGCGCAGGCCGGGGACCGGCGGCTCCTCCCACCAGATATCCTCGCAGATCGCGAAGCCGATCCTGCGGCCGCGGAATTCGAAGACGCGCCGCTCGCGGGCGGGCTCGAAATAGCGTGCCTCGTCGAAGACGTCGTAGGTGGGCAGGAGGGTCTTGGCCTGCGAGAACACGAGCTGGCCGTCCTCGATGACCGCGATGGAGTTCAGGAAGGGACGGCCCTGGCCCGAGCGGTTGCGGTCGACGAGCCCCACGGCCACGGCGACCCCGCCCGGCAGGTCGCGCTGCAGGCGCCTGAGCGAGGCGAGACAGTCCTCGACGAAGGAATCCTGGTCGAGAAGGTCCATCGGCGGATAGCCGCAAAGGGCGAGCTCGGGAAAGACGACGAGGTCGGGCTTCGAATCCGGCCCGCTGCGGGCGACCAGGCCGCCTCCGGCGGGAGCCTCGCCGCAGGCCTGGCGCACGATCGAGAGAATCCGTTCGCGATTGCCCTCGAAGTCACCGATCACGTTGTTCATCTGTGCGAGCGCGACGAGCATCGAAACCTCCGAGCCGGGAAAGACCTCGACCTTGTCGAGGCCCGCCGGCCATAGTACACTCGGCCGCGTGAGGAAAACAATCCTGATCGCTCCGTTCAACGGCCCCGTAGCGGCCGCGGTGGCGGCCGAGGCCCGGGCGGCCGGCTGGACCTTGGCCCTGGCCCTCGCCCGCGAGCCGAAATCCGAAGCGAAGGAACCGGCGGACCGCGAAAGCGGCGACAGCTTCACCCTGTCGTACAACCCGGCCTCGTTCGTATCCGTGTCGGCCATGGTCCACGAGGCGCGCAACGCGCTGGGCGAGATCGACGCGGCGGTCCTGATCGCCGACCCCGCCGCCGTGCGCGCGGATTTCACCGCCGGCCGGCCGGGCGAGCTGGGAGCCGCGGTCGAAGAGCAGTGCGCCGGCCCGCTCTACCTGGCTCGCGAGCTTGTGCGCCGATTCGAGGCGCACAAGTCGGGGCGCATCGTCCTGGTCGCCCCCGAACGTCCGCGCGACGCGGCGCTCGGGCCGCTCGCATCCCTGGCTGCCGGCGCCTTCGAAGGTCTCGGCGAGGGGCTCTTCACCTCGGCCCAGGGAGCCTCCTGGAGCGCGGCCGGGGTGCTGGAGGCGAGCGGCCTCCCCGAGAAGGCCGCCAGGTTCGTTCTCGCCCTCCTCGAGGAGAAGCGGCAGAACAAAACGGGACGCTGGATCAGGTACACGGGCAAGGGCGGCATTTTCGGCGCGCCCTGAAAGCCGGCGCGCCCCGGGTAGTGTTCCGAACCTTGTGGACGGCACAACGAATTGTGCCTTGCCCGGGGTTCCGCTACCTCGGGCGGGAGCCATTCCGAGTCATCAACAATCTTCGTAACACTACCGGCCCGGCGGCTGACCTCTACTTTATCTTCTTCCTGAGTCTGCGGGCGCTCGCCGCCGCGCTCTGCCGCGCCTCCGAATCGTCCTCGACCGCCAGGGTCTTGAGCCGTGCATGCCTCCCGGCGAAGAACAGGAACAGAGCCCCTGCTATCACCATTCCCAGGCAGAAGAGCTGTCCCATCGAGAAATCCCAGGGCGTGGTGAACATGTAGGTCGGAGCCGACTTGTTTCCGAGCGAGAGCACGTAGCCGATGCCGGCGTCGGGCTCGCGGAAGTACTCGATGACGAAGCGGATGACGCCGTAGCCGATCACGTAGACGCCCATCGCGAAGCCCGGGAAGGCCTTCCGCTTGCGGATGAAAAACCAGAGGACGAGCCAGAGCAGCAGCCCCTCGAAAGCCGCTTCGAAGAGCTGGGAAGGATAGCGCGGCAGGTTCACGAGATCGTTCATCGAGGAGAGCTTGATCCCCGTGCGGTTCGCGAAATCCTGCACCCAGGTCTGGCGGGCCGAGAAGCGGTCCGAGGCCGGCACGTTCGGGAAGATCATGCCCAGGGGCGAGGTGGTGATCTTGCCCCAGAGCTCGCCGTTGATGAAATTGCCCAGGCGCCCGAAGGTGTAGCCCAGGGGAGCCGAGACCGCGATGACGTCGGCCCACTGGAGCCAGGGGCTTTTCTTGACGAGGCAGAAGATGACGGTTGCGGCTATGAGGCCCACGAGGCCGCCGTGGTAGGACATGCCCTGGAAACCCGCGAAACGCCCGTCCGCGCCGAAGGGCCAGAAAATGAGCCAGGGCTTGGACCAGTAGTAGCCCGTGGG
>Ga0307375_10002950_pt1 | contig 17098 bp, 18 predicted proteins | sample TR1MG_FD_202531 | JGI IMG/M metagenome (GOLD analysis project Ga0307375, IMG submission 202531) | Soil microbial communities from Risofladan, Vaasa, Finland - TR-1 | ecosystem: Environmental > Terrestrial > Soil > Coastal area > Acid sulfate soil | place: Finland: Risofladan, Vaasa | collected... | reverse complement strand
CGGTAACCTTGGCGGTTCCGCAGGCTAAATCTATTTTGCAATGGAGATCAACATGACAGAAAAATTGATAATTTTTGATACCACCTTACGCGATGGCGAACAGAGCCCCGGCGCGGCAATGACCAGAGAAATGAAAATCCGCATCGCCCGCCAACTGGAAAAATTGGGCGTGGATATCATCGAGGCGGGTTTTGCAGCAGCCAGCCCGGGAGATTTTGAGGCGGTAAAGGCAGTTGCAAAGACAATTAATGATTCAACGGTATGTTCGTTGGCGCGTGCGATCGAGAATGACGTGCGACGTGCCGGAGAAGCCATCCGGCCGGCCAAGTCCGGCCGTATCCACACTTTCATTGCCACCAGCCCGATTCACATGCAGCACAAATTGCGCATGAATGAGGACCAGGTGGTCGAACGTGCGGTGAGCGCAGTGAAGTGGGCGCTGGAATATACCGACGACGTGGAATTTTCTGCAGAGGATGCCGTGCGCTCCGACATGGATTTTCTGGTACGGGTGTTTGACGCGGTGATTCAGGCCGGGGCCAAGACACTGAATGTGCCGGACACGGTGGGTTATTCCATTCCTGCGGCATGGGGGGAACGCATCAAGCAGTTGATCGAGCGTGTGCCAAATTCGGGCAAGGTGATCTGGTCCACGCATTGCCATAACGATCTGGGTTTGGCGGTGGCGAACTCCTTGTCCGCCGTGATGAATGGCGTGCGCCAGGTTGAGTGCACCATCAACGGACTCGGCGAACGTGCCGGTAATGCATCTCTTGAAGAAATCGTAATGGCGGTCAAAACGCGCCGGGATATATTTAACCTGGATACGCGCATCAACACCGCTCAAATCGTCCCTACCTCCAAGCTGGTGTCAAGCATCACAGGTTACCCGGTGCAGCCAAACAAGGCGATTGTCGGCGCCAACGCCTTCGCTCATGAGTCAGGCATACATCAGGATGGGGTGATCAAGCATCGCGAGACCTACGAAATCATGCGTGCCGAAGATGTGGGCTGGAATGCCAACAAATTATCCCTGGGCAAACTCTCCGGGCGAAATGCTTTGCGTCAGCGTTTTACCGCGTTGAATATCGAGTTTGCTTCTGAAGAAGTTTTTAATGCCGCTTTTCAGCGTTTCAAGGAATTGGCGGATCGCAAAAGCGAGATTTTCGACGAAGATTTGCAGGCTTTGGTCAGCGACGAAGCGGTGTCCCAGATCAACGAATATTATCGCCTGGTGGCCATGGGTGCACACTCTGAAACCGGTGTGTTGCCGGTGGCGCGTGTCGTGATGAGCATAGATGGCAAGGATTACCAGGCTGATGCGCAGGGAAGCGGGCCGGTGGATGCCATTTTCAAGGCAATAGAGCAGATCGTGAACAGTGGCAGTGAACTGCAATTGTATTCGGTGAACAATATAACAAGTGGGACCGATGCGCAGGGCGAAGTGACGGTGCGGCTATCCAAGAACGGGCGCATCGTGAACGGACAGGGTGCGGATACCGACATCGTGGTGGCGTCCGCCAAGGCATATCTCAACGCGCTGAACAAATTGCACAGCAAAATGGAGCGGGCCCACCCTCAAGTGTGATTTTATGCTTGGGGGCATAATATGCGGAAAATAACTGTGCATTCATACTTTGAAATTGAAGGGAGCATTTGCCGGGCAGTTACTATATTTGATTTCCTGTGGGGCCAATAAAAAGCTTACCATTTAACGAAACAAGGCTTATAATTAACCTCGGTGTTCAGGGTTATTGTCGTCATCGTGATTACTTGAACGTGAGTCAGAAACGGTCGACTTGCATCGTTGGATGATTCTCTTTCAAGATATATTTGGTGGTGTAATACCTGTCCCAGCTACTTCTTAATAACCAAGGAGCATAAAATGGAAGGCGTCGCGATTTTCTTTGTTTGCATGTTTCTCCTTACCGGCGTGATCATTGTTACGGATGATGCTCAGTGGGACAGAAAAGAATAATTAATCCTGTGATTCCGGCTGCTTAAAGGGCTTGCCGGATTTTAAAGGGTTAGTCTTGGCTTATGACGGGCAAAACTACCGGAAAAGCTTGGGCTGCACCCAGGTCGGTTTGGCATATGGCGATTTTTGACCAATCTTTGTTGTGGTTGGTTGTGAAATTGCATTTAGAGGGGTTGGCGTTCGTTGCCAGCCCTTTTTATTTTTAATGGGCTTGCCGGACTCGACTTATTTTCTGGGCCAAATGGGCATTGAAACGATAAGAGCGCAATTCTGACCTGCTCAGTTTAAATTTCCGGAATATTGAAAAAGGGCGTGCATAATGAACAAACATTTACCAATGCTATGTGCCTTGGTCTGCTTTGCCCAACCTGTTTGGGCGGCCAATATCAATCTTTCAAATTTCAAAGCTGCGCAGCCAGCTTTTAGAACTTTCTCCGAGGACTTGGGTTCGGCTCTGAGCTATAAACCCATCACTCCCCCGGCACCTTTGGGCATTACGGGTTTCGATATTGGTTTGGAAGTAACCTCGACCAAAATGAGAAATTTGGATACCGCCACCGGCAGTACAACGACCAACTTGGTTGTTCCCAAACTGCACATCTACAAAGGGCTGCCCCTCAATTTTGATGTTGGTGCATTTTACTCGGCCGTGCCCACTACCAATATCAGGTTTTATGGCGGCGAATTGCGCTATGCGATAGTAGAAGGCAGCGCGGCATTGCCCGCAGTCGGCATCCGTGGCGCACTGACGAAATTGACAGGCGTGAGCCAGCTTGCATTAACAACCAGAAGTCTGGATATCTCCATTTCCAAAGGCTTCGCCATATTTACCCCGTATGCGGGGATTGGACGTGTCTGGGTTGACAGCACGCCCGACGCAGCAACCGGGCTGGCGAAAGAAACCTTCCAGCAGGGCAAGGTTTTTGTCGGCGGCAACATCAACTTCGGGGTTGCGAATGTTGCGCTGGAATATGACAAGACAGGTACTGCGCCATCCTATAGTGCCAAACTGGGATTCCGCTTCTGACAGAAAAAACACATCGGTATGATGGGCAATTATGACCGGTGCTGGTCTTAATTGACCATTTTTATTGAAGTCAACCCATCCAACGAGGGAACAGTAATCGCTGCAGGGTAATTCAGCAGCCAAATTTTTTCGTCACCGCGCACATCAATCCCGTCGCAATCCAGGCGGATCCCCAGTACATCGGTCATATCAACACTCTGCCGTTTTTGCAACAGTTGTTCCAGTAAATCCTGCCGCTGCGTGTTCAATTCCGCGAGCAGTTGTTCTTCCAGATGGGTGAATGTCATCGCCTGGTTGACTGCGTAATTTTCCATATCGAGATCCAATGGATTTTTCCGAATCCGCCGTGTGGTGATGCGCGCGTAGCATCCTGTGCGCTTCGTGGGCAATCATGCTGCCAGTTTTAACGCGGTTTTTGCCAGCCGGCGACCCAGCGCCATGCATAGTTTTTTTTCGGCTTCGGAGATTGGCAGGTCGTTGGCGGGACCCGCCACGTGGCTGGCACCATAGGGAGTGCCGCCGCTTTGTGTGGCAGAAAGCTCCGCTTCCGAATAGGGAAGGCCGACGATGATCATTCCTTGATGCAGCAACGGCAACATCATCGACAGCAAAGTGCTTTCCTGCCCACCGTGCATGGTGCCAGTAGAGGTGAACAGAGCTGCCGGTTTGCCGACCAGTGCATGTTTCATCCATAATCCGCCGGTACCATCCCAAAAATATTTCATTGCGGAGGCCATGTTTCCAAAACGCGTCGGACTACCCAGCGCCAAGCCGATGCATTCTTCGAGATCGCGCAATTCGACGTACGGTGCGCCATTTTCCGGGATGTCCGGTTCAGTCGTTTCGCAAACGGCAGAGATTTTAGGTACAGTACGCAACCGGGCGCACGCACCGTCGATTTGTTCCACGCCGCGCGCAATCAGCTGTGCCATTTGCCGGGTAGCGCCATACTGGCTGTAAAAGAGTATCAGGATTTCATTATCGCTTGCCATGATGTAATTATAGGGAAACTGCCAGATCATGCTCAAAAATTTTCAGGATATTCGGAGTTTGATCAATTTTATTGCGACGCGATTTTCCCATGATCGGTGTACGCAGACCGCTGCGAGTTTGACATTTACCACTCTGTTGTCGTTGGTGCCACTGATGACGATAGCCTTGACTATGTTCTCGGCATTCCCGGTATTCGAGGATTTCTCGGTTCACATCAAGACCTATCTGCTGAACAATCTGATGCCGGATACCGCCGGCGTGGTGATTACGCGGTATATGCAGCAATTCACCGAAAGTGCGGCTCGTCTCACCACGGTGGGGATAGGCTTTCTCGCACTCACGGCGATGTTGATGATGCTGACCATAGACCGCGCGTTCAACGTCATATGGCGTGTGTCGCGACCGCGACCGCTGGTCAATCGACTGGTGGTCTATTGGGCGGTACTTACCCTTGCACCGCTGCTGGTCGGGGTGAGTCTGTCTCTGACTTCATGGCTGGTCGGTGTATCCATGGGCTATGCCAAACATATTCCAGTGGTTGGCATTGAGGCGCTGAAAATATTGCCGGTGCTGCTCACCACGCTGGCATTTGCCATGATGTTCCGGCTCGTACCGAACCGTTATGTGCCACGTCGCCATGCGCTGATCGGCGCATTCGCGGCAGCCGTGTTGTTTGAGATCATGAACAGGGTATTTGGCTTTTATATCAGCCATTTTCCAACTTACAAGCTGGTGTATGGCGCGTTTGCCAGTGTGCCTATCTTCCTGATGTGGATTTACCTGTCCTGGATGACCATACTGTTTGGTGCCGAGATTACGGCGTCATTGTCGCATTGGCGCACGCCTGCGATGCAACAGAGATCATCTGCCGTCCGGTTGCTGGATGCTCTGCGGGTATTGAAGGTCATGATAGATGGGTTCCAGCAGGGCAAAGCAAACACTTTCCCGGAGATGTCCAGGTCTCTGCATATCGGTTACGATGAATTGGAAAGCATACTCGAGAAACTGGCCGGTGCCGACATGGTGCGCAAGGCAGAAGGACAAGGCTGGCTGCTGATGCGTGATGGGAACCAGATTCGCGCCAATGAATTGCTGAAATTGTTTGTGCTGGATCGTGACTCGCTACCCGCCAAGCAGATCAGTGATCCACTGCAGCAATGGCTTGCAGCATGCGCCGACCAGATTGAACAACGCACGGATGTTACGCTGCAGGAACTCTTCACGCGACAAGCGGCTTGATTGCTTGCCGTATGCGATTAATTGCGCTTTAATGCGCGGCGATTGAGAGACTGCAAATTTGGGGAAATGATGAAACTGTTGGAAACTATTTTTGAGGGTGTGCTGTGGAATAGCCGATTTGTGATTATCACGGCGGTGATTGGCAGCCTGTTGGCTGGTTTTGCGATTTTCTACATGGCAACCGTAGATGTGGTAAATCTTTTCATGCATGCCATGCATTACGCGGACTCCGGACTGACAGACGAAGCGCGCAAGGCATTGCATGACAGTACTGTCACTCATATTGTGGAGGTGGTGGACGGCTATCTGCTGGCGACGGTGATGCTGATTTTTTCGCTGGGCCTGTACGAGTTGTTCATCAGTGACATCGATCAGGCGCATGGCAGCAAGGCATCCAGCAAGATATTGGTCATCAGCAGCCTGGATGATCTGAAGTCCCGTTTGGCCAAAGTGATATTGATGATCTTGATCGTCACCCTGTTTCAAGAGGCCATCAACATGAAGTTGACCACCCCGCTGGATCTGGTTTATCTAGGTGCGAGTATTGCGCTGATCGCACTGGCGCTGTATTTCAGTCATGCTGCTGAACACGATCATGCCAATCGGGCGGATAAGCCTGATACATCCGAGCAATAGGGTCATTAACCCGGTTGAATTCCGGGAGGGCTGCTCGCCCCAGCTGTCCTGCCGGTCGGCGATTTTTCGTATAACTTTAAAAATGCACAGCTTGGTTATCAGACGGGCTAAGTGACTCGCGCAAGCATTGGTTCTTATATCAAAAAGAAATAGATCAATTGACCGACGAATAGTATTTGCCGATTGTGCGGCGCGGCATTGCCCAATGGTTGTGCCATGCGGCACGTACCAGATTCGGATATCTGGATTTGCCTAAAGTGCCGTTGTAGCGTCCCAGGGCGCGAAACAGATTGCCATTTTCAATATCCAGATAATGGCGCAGGATGGTGCAACCGTAACGCAGGTTGACGCGCAGATGAAACAGATTTTGTCCTTTCGTGCCGATTTCCTTCACCCAGAACGGCATCACCTGCATGTATCCCCGCGCGCCAGAATTGGATACGGCGTACTTGTTAAAGTGACTCTCTACCTCGATAAGACCCAATACCAGCTGCGGATCCAGCCCGGCGCGTGTGGCTTCGTAATGGACGGTCTTCAGGAAATTCATGCGGTATTCGGTATCCGGCATGGTTTTCTGCAAACGGCGCGACATCGCATTTAACCAGAAGTCCGCTTCATACTGTGTGGCGAACGCGAGTTTGGGCTCGGCCTGGTCCGACACGCTACGTTGCAACAGCGCGCGAACACTGGCGGAAAGCGGCGTATAGACTTGGCCTCCGGCCTGTGCCGCAGACGCAAACAACAACCCCGCCACGCAAAAACACAGGGAGAAATACCGCTGCAAAAATAGGCGGATCAGTCGCATAGCCTCGATTCTACGAAAGCCAGCGCGTTTTGCAAGGGTATTGCTTGCGCGGCAGTATCGCGTCGGTCCTGATATTCCAGCATCCCTTCTTTCAGGCCGCGCTCGCCGATGACGATGCGATGGGGAATCCCGATCAGTTCCATATCGGCGAACATCACGCCGGGACGCTCGTCGCGGTCATCCAGCAACACCTCTATTCCGGCCGTTTGCAGATCGGCATACAGTTTTTCCACGGCAGTGCGCACCGCCTCGCTTTTGCCCATGCCAATCGGCACGATGGCGATCTGGAACGGCGCCATTGCCCTCGGCAGCCCGATGCCGCGCCCGTCAAAGTTTTGCTCGATCGCGGCGGCGACAATACGCGACACGCCGATCCCGTAGCAACCCATTTCGATGATTTGCGTTTTGCCCTGCGCGTCAAGGAAAGTAGCTTGCAAGGCCTCGGCATATTTGGTGCGCAACTGGAAGATATGACCTACTTCGATGCCGCGACAGATTTCAAGCGTGCCTTTCCCGTCCGGCGAGGAATCGCCGGTGACGACATTGCGTATGTCTGCCACCAGATCGGGCTCGGGCAGATCGCGTCCCCAGTTCACCCCCGCGGTATGAAACTTGGGTTTGTTCGCCCCCGCAACAAAATCGCTCATCACGGCAACGGTTCGGTCGGCGATGACACGGATCCTGGAACGATCGACACCGACCGGGCCCAGAAAACCGGGGGGGCAATTGAAATGTGACCGGATTTCTTCTTCCGTGGCAAAGCGGAAATCAGCTAGCCCCGGCAGCTTGCCGACCTTGACCTCATTCAGGCTGTGATCCCCGCGTAGCAACAGAATGTGCAGCTTGTTGTCGGCTGTATTGTCACTACTGATCAGGGCCAGCAGCTTCACCGTGCGTTGCAACGGGATACCCAGCAGTTCCGCGACCTGTTCGCAAGTGGTCTGTTTGGGGGTTTCCACATCGCGCATCGACTCCGTCGCAGCGGCGCGCGCAGTGCTCGGCACAACGGCCTCCGCCAGTTCTACATTTGCGGCGTAATCTGAAGCCGGGCAGTAAGCCAGTGCGTCTTCGCCTGAATCCGCCAGCACATGGAACTCGTGCGAGCCGCTGCCGCCGATCGCGCCAGTATCCGCCGCGACGGCGCGGAATTTCAGGCCGAGACGGGTGAATATCCGCGAATAGGTATCATGCATCACGCGGTAGGTTTGCTCCAGGCTCGCAAAATCGGCGTGGAACGAGTAGGCATCTTTCATCAGGAATTCGCGCGCGCGCATCACGCCAAAACGCGGGCGCACTTCGTCGCGGAACTTGGTCTGGATCTGGTAGAAATTGATCGGCAGTTGCCGGTAACTTTGGATCTCGCGGCGCGCGATATCGGTGATCACTTCCTCGTGGGTGGGCCCGAAACAGAAATCGTTCCCGTGCCGGTCTTTGATCTTGAGCATCTGCGGCCCGAATACCGCCCATCTCCCCGTTTCCTGCCAGAGTTCGGCGGGCTGCACGGCGGGCATCAGCAATTCGATTCCACCGCAGCGCTCCATTTCTTCACGCACGATATTTTCCACTTTGCGCAATACGCGCAAACCAAGCGGCATCCAGGTATACAAACCACTGGCCAGTTTTTTGATATAGCCGGCGCGCATCATGAGTTTGTGGCTGGCGAGCTCGGCTTCGGAAGGGGCTTCCTTTAGGGTGGAAAGGTAAAATTGTGAGACGCGCATGGTGAATACAATTGGATTGTGAAGTTCGGCCTGCAATTTTACAGGGAATGCTGCTATTCCGGTATGTTAAGGATCCTGTGCAAGCCCGTATCTCTTTTCATTGATGACGAAATGTGAAAGAATCAGACTGTTGAAATTATCCGAATAGAGTGACCAATGATAGACCGAGACGGCTACCGCCCGAATGTCGGCATTATCATCACGAATAACAGGAATCAGGTGCTTTGGGGCAAGCGGGTCAGGCAACATGCATGGCAATTTCCGCAAGGCGGCATCCAGCATGGCGAAACTCCCGAACAGGCGATGTATCGCGAGTTGCATGAGGAAGTCGGTTTGCTGCCGCAACACGTGAAAATACTCGGACGAACCAGGGAATGGATGCGTTACGAGGTTCCGCAAAGCTGGAGCAAGCGAGAATCGCGCGGTGGTTATCGCGGACAAAAGCAAATATGGTTTTTGCTGCTCCTTGTTGGTCGTGATTGTGATGTCTGCCTGCGTGCCAGTCCGCATCCGGAATTTGATGCGTGGCGCTGGAATAATTATTGGCTGGACATTAACGCCGTGATCGAATTCAAGCGTGATGTTTACACGATGGCGCTTAATGAACTGGCCAGTTACCTTCCTGTACCCAGGGGTAATCCGGCACATATGCAACACGCGCACCGGTAATTGCCTTTCGATTTATTGAGGAGAAGGTCTTGATCAAGGAATACAACGCACTGCAAACATCCCTGTTGAAAACAGGTTCTACTTTTGTGCGTCCGGTGCAAAAACCTCCGGAACGGGTAAAGCTGAGCGATCAGGCTACGGTTGTGATGACTGATTTGAGCAAGGTTCCGGTGGTGAGTGTCCTCGCAAATACTTCGATGGACAATGCCAATGCCAAAATGATCCGTAATGGGGTGCGTCTGTTGCTGGTGCTGGACGAGAACGATCGGGTGGCGGGGTTACTGACGGCAGTCGATGTGCTGGGAGGAAAACCGATGCGCTACCTGCAGAATATGGGTGGAACGCATGCGGACATCCTGGTGCGTGACATCATGACGCCTCAACGAGAATTGGAAGTGCTGAAAATCGAAGACGTGCAGAAGGCCAAAGTCGGAAATATTGTGGCCAGCCTGAAAAATTCCCACCGGCAGCATGCGCTGGTGGTGGTTGAGGATGCTGATGGCAAGCAGTCGGTATGCGGATTGTTTTCTCTTAATCAAATTGCCCGTCAGTTGGGTGCGCAAGTCCAAAGTTTTGAGTTGGCGCATACCTTCGCCGAAATCGAGGCGGTCATTCCGCACGGCTAAAAAATCCAGATTTCATCCCAACTGCTGCGTTGCGTAAAAAATTCCTTGCTTGCATATAACAAATATGCGGCGCGGCGAAATTTTTTCCGCGCCTTGCATTTGGGCGAACTCTGAATTTTTAGGTTAACTTTCAGTGTTTTCCTGTGCTGCCGAATCCGCCGCTGCCGCGTTCGCTGAGCGGAAATTCTTCCACGATATTGAACTTCGCCTGCATCACCGGCACGATCACCAACTGTGCCATCCGCTCCATCGGCATCAGCGTGAAGGGTATCTGGCTGCGGTTCCATAACGAAACGAAAATCTGCCCCTGGTAATCAGAGTCGATCAGCCCGACCAGATTGCCCAGCACAATGCCATGCTTGTGTCCCAGGCCGGAGCGCGGCAATATCATCGCGGCATAACCCGGGTTCGACAAGTGGATGGCGATACCGCTGGGAATGAGTTCGCATTGCTTGGGCTGGATCACCATGTTGTGCTCGATGCACGCGCGCAGATCGATCCCGGCCGAACCGGCGGTTGCATAGCCGGGCATATTTTCATGCAGGCGATGATCCAGGATTTTGACGTCGACAGGGATGTGTTCTGTTGCGGGGATGCGTTTCATTTCAGTACTCCATTATCGCGTTGTGCTATGCGCTGCATCAATTGCCTTGCCAGTGTGAGTTTGTCGGCGCGCGGCAGCGTTTGTATGCCGCTGTCATCGAACAACACCAGTTCGTTGTCATCGCTGCCGACAGCTTGCTGCACAAGATTTCCCACCAGCAACGGCAGTTTCTTCGCGCGGCGTTTTTGTTCGGCATATTCCGCGAGATTCTCGCTTTCGGCTGCAAAGCCCACGCAAAACGGTGGATTGGCCAGATTGGCCACATAGGCCAGAATGTCGGGATTGGGGACGAGTTCCAGCGTGAGGTTTTTTTCACTCTTCTTGATCTTGTGTATGTCGGGCTGCGCGACACGGTAATCGGCAACCGCTGCCACACCGATAAAAATATCACAATTGCCGACATGCTGTTTTACCGCCTCGAACATCTGCTCGGCACTTTGCACATCCACGCCTTGCACACCCGGAGGCTTGGCAAGGGCGGTCGGGCCGGATACCAGCACCACTTTCGCGCCCAGTTCCAGCGCGGCCTGTGCGATGGCATAACCCATCTTGCCGGAACTGCGATTGGTTATTCCGCGGACTGTGTCTATCGCCTCGTAGGTCGGGCCGGCAGTAATCAGGATATTTTTTCCTGATAGATTTCTGGGTAAAGGCTGCATCTGCCCGATTTCTTGCCCCCGCACAGGAAGGGTTGGGGCGGGGGAGTTTGCATTCGTCGTTTGACTGATCTTCTGTAAAAATTCGGTAATGTCACGCGCCAATTGAACCGGTTCCAGCATTCGCCCCAAGCCTTCTTCGCCGCAGGCTTGCATACCACTGTCCGGTCCAAGTACCTGAACGCCATCGGCAACCAGTTGTGCGACATTGCGCTGCGTCGCCGCATTCGCCCACATTTCGCGGTTCATCGCCGGCGCGATGATCAGCGGGCACGCGCGTGCCAGGCACAGTGCGGACAGCAAATCATCCGCAAGCCCATGCGCCAATTTGGCAATGAAATCGGCACTCGCGGGCGCGATCACAATCGCGTCAGCAGCACGGCTCAGGTTGATGTGGGCCATGCCGTTCGGGACACTCGCATCCCACTGGTCGGTGAATACCGGTTTGCCGGACAGGGCCTGCATCGTGGTCGGCGTGATGAAATGACAAGCCGCTTCGGTCATGACGATCTGCACGCCAATGTCCTGCTTCATCAGAAGACGCAGCAGCTCCGCCGCCTTGTAGGCTGCAATCCCGCCGGTAACTCCCATCAGTAAGCGTTTCCGGGGCGCGGTGCGTTTTGTCGTTTCTTGTTCCATAATGCCGCATATATTAACAAGAAACAGCCTGTCTGGGATGGGAGGGTATATGGCGATAACGGATTGGCCGGAAGGCGAACGGCCGCGCGAGAAACTTTTAAGTCGTGGTGCAGCCTCGCTATCCGATGCTGAATTGCTGGCGATATTTTTGCGAACCGGGGTGACGGGGAAGAGCGCGGTGGATCTGGCGCGCGAGTTGCTCACCCGGTTTGGCAACCTGACGCAATTATTTTCCACCAGCGAGGTCGAGTTCTGTGCAGTGCACGGTCTGGGCCAGGCAAAATTCGTGCAATTCCAGGCGGTGCTGGAAATGTCTCGCCGGGCACTCAGTGAGGAATTGCACCGCGGCGATGCGCTCAATTCACCGCGGGTGGTGCGCGATTATTTGCAGTTGTTGCTGGGCGGGCGGCAGCATGAGGTCTTTCTGGTGCTGTTTCTCGATACCCAACATCGTGTAATCGCCTCTGAAGAGTTGTTCCACGGCACGCTCAGCCAGACCAGCGTGTATCCGCGCGAAGTGGTCAAGCGTGCGCTGGCGCACAATGCGGCTGCCGTGATCCTTGCCCACAACCATCCCTCCGGTGTCGCCGAACCCAGCCAGTCTGATAAGTTGTTAACTGATGCGCTAAAGCAGGCTTTGAGCCTGGTGGACGTGCGAGTGCTGGATCACTTCGTGGTGGCGGTGGGTCAAACCCTGTCATTTGCCGAGAAGGGATTGATTTAACGGGCTATGCATACTTGCTTCGCCACTCGGCCGTAGATTCAGCCATTCTTAGGATCGATACATGGCTGACCTGAAACTATCTGGGCCATCTTTGCCGTCTCAATATTTATCCCGACCCGGTTATACGCGCAGTGGTGCGAAAAATGTGTGTTGCGTTGGCTCATTTATGCTCCTGAATGCGGGCTCTCGCTGTTTCTGTGCGATAACGTACGGAGTGCTCGATAACATTCGAATAGTGTGTCGTTCGGCAGGCAGGTTCGCCGTTTGTCATTTCTATACTTTTGGAGAGAATATATGGATAACCAATTAAATACCCAAGCATTGATTAATGTGCAGTTTGATAAACTGCAAGAATTGCAGGCACAGCAAAAAAATCTGAAGGAATTGCAGGTGGAATTGGAAAGGATCAATCTTAAAATCAAAAACAAGGATGCACTGTCGCCGGATGACGTTGCATATCTTGGCCAGCTCGGCTGGCTAACCGCGTTGGCAGTAACAATAGCCAGCATCGCCGTGTTTTAGTTTAATCCTGCTCATAAACGAAACACACTAAAATTGATACATTGCGCAATGGACCGGATCGTTCAGCCCATCACTTGTTTACAGTGTCTAGGAGAAATGGAAAGCGTATATCGTTCGCCATGCACAGCTTGACATCAAGGTTCATGGTCGGTTTTATTTCATGGTTTTCGAGTAGATTATGCTTCATATAAATGGTGCCTTTGAATAAGTCGGCGTTCTTGCTGAAATGGTATTATCCTTCCAACGTTACTAGTAAATCGGGTGAGAGGTGATGAGATTTTCAATATCGGCTTATGGTCTGCTAACCGCTTTGCTGCTGGCGGCCAGCGCGGCATACGCTCAGGATGCAACTCCGGTGCAGCATGCTGCACCGGCAATCCGCAAACCGGTTGCGGTTGATGCAAATCAAAAACTGCTGGACGATGCCGAGGCATTGATGAAAGCCGGCAAGCCGGACCTGGCTTATAAGCTGCTTGAACCGTTCGAGTTTGATCGTTCCGGCGAGGTGCGCTTTGATTACCTGCTCGGGATAGCAGCCTTGGATAGCGGCAAGCCGGATAAAGCCACGCTGGCCCTTGAGCGGGTGCTGGCCGAAGATCCCAATTATCCGGGCGCACGGCTGGATATGGCACGAGCCTATTATCAACTCGGTGACATGCAGCGCGCAAAGATCGAGTTTGAAACAGTGCTTGCTGAAAATCCTTCAGATGCAGCGCGCGCCACCATCCAAAAATATCTGGATGACATTGCAGCACGCGAAAACGTCAAGAAAACCCGTATCGGCGGCTATGTCGATGGAACGGTGGGGCGTGATACCAACGTCAATAATGCTTCCGATTTCCCGAACAATATTATTACCCCTACACTGATTCCGAGCACTACGGAATTGTCCGACAATTATTTAGGGGTCGCCGCAGGCGGCGAAATCAACCACGACCTGAATGCCAAACTTCAGTTATATGCGGGGGCGGATATAAGCAAGCGCAATTACTTTCTGCAAAAGAATTACGATTTTTTAAATACCGAAGAACGTGCCGGCATGATCTACGCTACTGGAACCGACCATTACCGGATCGGCGTATCGGGAAGGCAGAATACGCTGGGCGGCGCAGCCTATTACACTTCAGCAGGCGTTAATGGGGAATGGCGCCATGCGCCTGATGCCAGCAGGCAGGTCAGCCTGTTCGGGCAATATGTCCAGTATCGCTATGCCAATAGCGCCTTGCAGGCAAATGACATCGATCAAATCGTTGCCGGTGCCGGCATGCTGAATATACTGGAAAATGGAAAATCCGCGCTGTCAGGCAGTTTGTATGCCGGGACCGAAAATGATGTGGGACCGGCAACAGTGTTGAGACCGGCGGGCGGGCGGACAGATGGCGCGAAACACTTCCTTGGACTTCGCGCCGGGGGCCAGACCATCGTGGGCGCCAGTGTGAAACTGTTTTTCAGCGCAGGTGAGCAAGTCGGTTATTTCAGCGATGTCAATCCGCTGATTTCGAACCACCGTCTGGACCGTCTGGGTGACCTCACTGTTGGGATGAACTGGTATCTGGGCGATCAGTGGATGGTGCGTCCAGAACTGGTGCGTTATATCAATACGTCGAATGTCACCGCGTATTCCTATGACCGGAACGACTACTCGTTGACGATACGGCGCAATTTCAAATAACCGGATTGGGGGACGCGACATGAAAAAAGCCCGCAATTGCGGGCTTTTTTCATGGCTGACGACGATCAAATCCCCTTCGCCAGCATGGCCGCTTTGCCGATATAGGTTTGCGGCGACAGTTGCAGCAGGCGCTGCTTTTCCGCTTCGGGGATGTCCAGTGTGCCGATGAAGGCTTGCAGCGAGGCGCGGTTGATTCCATCCTTGCCGCGCGTCAATTCCTTGAGTTTGTCGTAGGCGTTCTCGATGTTGTAGCGACGCATCACGGTCTGGATCGGTTCGGCCATCACTTCCCAGCTTGCGTTCAGGTCTTCAGCCAGGCGTTGCGGATTGGCTTCCAGTTTATTCAGGCCTTTCAGGCAGGACTCGTAAGCCAGCAGGGTATAGCCGAGTGCCACACCCATGTTGCGCAATACCGTGGAATCGGTCAGGTCGCGTTGCCAGCGGGAGACCGGCAGTTTCTCGGACAGATGACGCAGCAACGCGTTGGCCAGGCCGAGGTTGCCTTCGGCATTCTCGAAATCGATCGGGTTGACTTTGTGCGGCATGGTGGAAGAGCCGACCTCGCCCTTGATCACCTTTTGTTTGAAATAGCCGAGCGATATATAACCCCAGATATCGCGGTTCAGATCGATCAGGATGGTATTGATGCGAGCATAGGCATCGAACAGTTCCGCCATGTAATCGTGCGGTTCGATCTGAGTGGTGTACGGGTTGAACACCAGGCCGCGCGCAGTGATAAAGCGTTGCGCGAAGCCTTCCCAGTCAACGTTCGGATAAGCCGCCAGATGGGCGTTGTAGTTGCCCACTGCGCCGTTGATCTTGCCGAGTATCTCGGTACCGGCCAGGCGTTGTTCGGCGCGCTGCAACCGATACACCACATTGGCCATTTCCTTGCCCAGCGTGCTCGGTGTGGCAGTCTGGCCATGGGTGCGGCACAGCATCGGCAGCTCGGCGTGCTGGTGAGCGATGTTCGTCAACCGGGTGATCAGCACATTCAGCGTCGGGAGCATCACCGCATCGCGGGCAGTCTTGAGCATCAGCGCGTGGCTGAGGTTGTTGATGTCTTCCGACGTACAGGAAAAATGGATGAATTCGAGCACACCGGCAGTTTCCGGATTGCCCGACAGTTTGTCGCGCAACCAGTATTCGACGGCCTTTACATCGTGGTTGGTGGTCGCTTCGATGGTCTTGATCGCAAGCGCATCCTGTTCGCAAAAGTTTGCGTTCAGCGCGTCCAGTTGCGCGACAGTGGCGGCCGAAAACGGCGCGATTTCCGGGATATCAGCCTGTGCGCTGAGCGCTTTCAGCCATTCGACTTCGATCAGCACGCGAAAGCGGATCAGGCCGAATTCGCTGAAGTAAGCGCGCAAAGCATCTACCTTGCCGTGGTAGCGCCCGTCCAGCGGGGAGAGGGCAGTCAGTTTGGTGAGTGTGGTCATGATTTAGGTCAAAGCAAAGCCAAAGCGTGCATTTTACGCGAATCAGCCCGGCCTTTGTTCCGTGAATGGGCCACCTTGTTCGATGATTGCCCCGCCCAGACAAACCTCGCCGTCATAAACCACCACCGATTGTCCGGGTGTGACGGCCCATTGCGCTTCGTCAAAGGCGATTTCGCATGAGCTGCCGGAGATGCTGGTCAGGCGGCATGGCGCATCGGCCTGGCGATAGCGCGTTTTGGCAGCGCAGGGATGGTCGATTCCGGGAGCGGTGCCGCTGATCCAGTGACTGTCCAGCGCGGCCAAACGGTTGCTCAGCAAAGCGGGATGGTCATGCCCCTGCACCACGGTCAGACGATTGTTCTCCATATCCTTGCCTGCCACGAACCACGGTTCGCCGGATGCTTCCCTGGCGCCACCGATGCCCAGTCCCTGGCGTTGTCCAATGGTGTAGAAAGACAGTCCGATGTGTTGTCCGACCGCATTGCCATCCGGCGTGATCATTTCACCGGGTTGGGTCGGCAAATAGCGGTTCAGGAATTCGCGGAACGGACGTTCGCCGATGAAGCAGATTCCGGTGCTGTCACGTTTGGCGTGATTGGACAAGCCATGCTGTTCGGCAATGCTGCGCACGTCGGATTTCAACAGCTTGCCCAGCGGGAACATCGCGTGGCTCAACTGTTTCTGGTCAAGCCTGTGCAGAAAGTAACTTTGATCCTTGCTGCCGTCGCTGGCCTTGAGCAATTGAAACAGGCCGTCCGTTTCGCGCACTTGCGCGTAATGTCCGGTTGCAATGGTGTCCGCACCCAGCTGCATGGCATGGTCAAGAAAGGCTTTGAACTTGATCTCGGCATTGCACAGGATGTCCGGGTTGGGTGTACGCCCTGCCTGGTATTCGCGCAAAAAATAGCTGAACACGCGCTCCTTGTATTCTTTGGAGAAATTCACCGCTTCGATGGGGATGCCGATGGTGTCCGCGACCGACACCGCGTCCAGCAAGTCCTGGCGCGACGAGCAGTACTCGTCGTTGTCGTCATCCTCCCAGTTCTTCATGAACAGGCCGACCACGTCGTATCCCTGCTGCTTGAGCAGCAGGGCGGTGACGGAAGAGTCCACGCCGCCGGACATGCCAACCACGATACGCTTAGTCA
>Ga0307375_10002949_pt1 | contig 17099 bp, 34 predicted proteins | sample TR1MG_FD_202531 | JGI IMG/M metagenome (GOLD analysis project Ga0307375, IMG submission 202531) | Soil microbial communities from Risofladan, Vaasa, Finland - TR-1 | ecosystem: Environmental > Terrestrial > Soil > Coastal area > Acid sulfate soil | place: Finland: Risofladan, Vaasa | collected... | reverse complement strand
CTTCGCATCTATGGTGCCACCATCATAGTGGATCTGGTTGGTTCCTCTATTATCCTTCAGTATTGATGGGAACCTGAACACTCCGCCTGATGTGGTCTCATAGAATTTGACGCTTATCTCTAATGGTATTTTCACTGGTTGGTATGGGTCATCAGTATCAACAGGTTTCTGTTCTATCTTAACTGCTGATAGTTGTTTGTAGATATTCTTCACCTCGGCGTCATTGAATCCTGAACCAACTTTACCGCAGTAAACTAGGTGTCCATCATCATCTGGTCTAGCCAGTATTAGACTACCAAAGTATTTCTCTCGTTTACCTGTGCCTTCGGTATATCCTACAACCTTCACTCTCTCAGAGTACCATCGTTTCACTTTAAGCCAGTTTTGACTTCTACGCCTCTCATACTTTGAGCCTAAGCGTTTAATGATTAGACCTTCCTCTCCGCGAGCAGTCAACTCATTATAGAGCTCACGTTTCCCAGTGATGGTATACGGTAGCGATTTAATTGCTGGTGGTGTGCCTTTAAGCAAATCATCCAACAGGTTTTTACGTTCCTCAATGGGCCAGTTCTCGATGTTCCTGCCATCTACATGCAGCACATCGAATGCCAGCATCACTATTGGATATTTGAGCTGAGCAATTCTCTGCTTATTCGCGTTCTCTGTGCTACACCGAACTTGGCTACCCTCAAATAATGTTCTGCCGTTCTCATCAAACCAGCAGGCTTCACCATCTAGGATGAAGTTTCCTGCAGGGATTGATTTAGCAGCATCAATTAACTCGGGCAACCGATTCGTGTATTCTATTTGCTTTCGGTTATAGATCCAGTAGGTATCATCATCCTCTTTACCGAGCAGTATGCGCGTGCCATCAGCCTTTAATTCCGCAATCCAATTCGGATCGTCAAGGTGCTTCACAGTCCCTGACTCACAGAGCATTACGCCTCTTATTCCTTGAGGTATTTCATGCACCAGCTAGGTATCCGAGTTCGGTTAGGTATTTGCGGACTGCTTCTCTAACGAAGTCTGGGATGGATAGGAATCCATGTTTATCGCTTTCTATGGCCTCATTGATCTTGGTGATGAGTTGCGGAGGAATGTTTACTGTATGGTACCTGTACTTCTTTTTCTCCATTACAGAACACCTTCAAGTAGAACTGCTACTGATGCAGTTAGCATACGCCTCTGAGCCTGCACTGTCTGAGGCAGTTCTCCTTCCTGTGGCACCATCATCCCTTTAGCATATTTGATTCTAGTCTTAGTGGTCATCATAATCCAGACGAACTTCTCTTTGCCATCGGCACCAGAGTAGACTTCAGGGTATAGGATTGCATAGTATTCCTGAGTAGTGTTGCTTGTCGCGTGGTAGCCATCGATAATGATCATGGCTTGACCCTTCTCACCATTCGGGAATGTGTAGCCTTCATCCATATACTTGGAAGCAAGTTTCCACAACGCGAATCGCCCAGCATCATCGGATGCATAGATCTCGTAATATGATTCAGGTAGGAACTTGTACTGATAGATCCGTGGAATAACGTTGACGTCTTGTGGACTTCCCTTCTCCTGGATTGGCATGAAATGTGTGGCTGCTAGATATGGGAACTCGGCTAGTTGTTCGGATCCAGCATCATCCACTTTAGCTACGAAGTACCGTTTTACTTGACTTGAATCCACTCTCTTACCCTCAAAGTCTTTATGACCTTTAGTGTAACTTCCTAATGGATACTGTTCAATTCCAGTTGTGATTACTCTAATTATTCCTTCGAGTCTAGCGATTGGGTCTTCGGCGTCTGGGAAGAGCCTCAGAATCTGAGCTGGCACTTCCTGCTCTTCTTCTGGTTTAGGCTCTGTCAAACTCCAATCTATCTTGACTCCTAATGCTTCAAGAACTCTGTTGACTGTTCTTCCATCAAAGACTGGGTATGTAGCTGTATCAACGATCTGCACTCTGTCATCAATTGCAACACCGTATCGTACTGGTCTTTCACCCACGATGCTTTTGGCATCAATCTTCTTAGTGCTCACCTTGATATGCTGTCCATCTGGAAGCACCAAAAAGAGACCTGTCACTTTCTTAGTTGGTAAGTTTTTCACTCTCCATTTCTTTTATTCTCCTGCTTGATTCAGGAGCTCACTTTTGATGTGAGGCTAGCATCTAGGTATGGAGCATAGGATATGTCCGCAATCCGAGCATACACATCCGTTTGGTGCCTTTGGGTTATTCATTGATATGCGTTTAGAGTTGCAGTTCGGGCAGTAAGTACCACCACCACTTGTGATTGTGCGTACACCATTCGGGGTTAACACAGTCTCAATAGTGTTTCTAACATACGGGCAGCCCATTACATCACCAAAGATATTGTAAACCGTTTATGACCAAGAGCCTTCTCCGCTTTAACCATGGCTTCATTAAGTTCACCAGCTCGAACGGAAAAGGTGTGACCATCATGGTTTGTGACTTTCCAATATGGAAGCCATTCTCTACCTCCCATCCCTTCATTCCTACCTTTCCTCGTCTTCTAAGATATCATCGATGATATCACGTAACCCTTGGGATGTACCGTCCTCTTTCTTCCATGTAACGATCTTCTCAATGATCACATCTGGGGGCATCCGCAATGTTCTCGTGTAGTCATGTGGGGCTCTAAGTGTAACCATCATCTTATTACCGTGAAATTTGGTTACAAGATACTTCCACACATCACTCGTTAGGTAGAGGTTGACAACCTCATTGCTGTAAGGGTCAACTGTTAGGACACATAACACGCCCTTCAGGGCGAGGTCTGATACCGTTCCACTCATTTCTTTATTTCTCCTGCTTGATTCAGGAGGGTGGGTTTGAGCCACCCATCACGACTTGCCAGCCTGAAGTTTTCTAATCCTCTCTATCAACCCATCTCTGTAGGCATCTGATAGAACCCTTAACACTTCAACTGGGACGTTATTCTTATTGAACTCAGCTTCCATTGCCTCCACTCTTGCGTCAACCATTCTGGATGTCATCCCATTCACCCTCATCGTGAATTATTATTAATACCTTCATCAACTCACCTCCTATGAATGCAGATGCAGTGTGCCGAGTAGCTGCCCCGCAGCTGGTGCCTTATAGTATTTGGCTGCCACCCCGACGTGGAAGGTTGACCCTTTATCCACTTGCTCAAAGTCCACCTTCTTCTCTGTGTCATCCAGCCTGACACTGAACAGTTTAGCAGCAGCCTTCATGTCATCACCGTTAATGATCACCGCGACACTGTCCGACCATAACCCGATTCTGGCGCCGATTATGATCTGCTCTCTCAGCTTCTGTAGGATATCTGACTCTAACTTACCGTAGACAACTATGGTTGTTCCACCCATTTCTATTTCTCCTGCTTGATTCAGGCTTTGGATTTGATTCCAATTAAATAAAAAAGAGGGATTGTATAAAAGTGTTGGTATTATGTTGGTGTTTATGGGGGGAGGAAGCCACTAGCGTCATCCACTTTCTTTTCTGCGGGTTTGAACGATGCCTTGAACTTCTCCCAGGCCCAGGCGTTTGGATCTATGGGGCCTCCTGGGATCTCACCGTGCTCAATGTAGCGTTTAACCGCGTAGATCGCCCATTTCAGTGTCTCTTCACCTAACCCAATTGGCAGTTTCATTATGAAGCCGTCAACATAGTTTAGGTTCAGAAGCAATGCTGCCTTATCTGGTTCCTTTGAGTCTGCATCAAGTTTCTCAATATGCGTTTCATATCCTTTGACCACTGCCTCTAGGTCTAGTATTGATTCACCGTCAATCTCCAGCTGCTTTTTGAGTGTCTTTATTGTGGCTCCGAGCTTCTCCGATATCCCCTTAATTGTTTCATTTAAGATCTTCTTCCTGAAGATCTCGAACACCTGAGCCCGATTCCCAATATACATCTCCATCACTTCACACTGCTCGTAGGAGTGAGAGATATTCCAATCCGCAAACCCATCCTCAAAGATGCTGAAGAGCTTCACGAATACGACGCGGGGATCATCGGCTGGCAGTTCCCTCCATGGCTGATTTGTATGCTGTTTTTCACCTGTCTCCTGCAGCGTAATGGGGTCAAGGATGAAGACTGCATAGTTTGAAGTCCAGTCCTTAATGTTGACATTTCTCTCGATTCCAAGTACACCTGTCTTCTCATGGAACACAACTTTTCCATTCATATTATTTCACCTGCTTGTTTCAGGTGCCACCGTTTGAAGGTGTTTACTTCTTTAATTTCTCATAGGCTTTGCATGTTTCGCAATGTCCACTGCAATCAGGGAAACCTTCCTCTCTGCATTCCTCGAAGTCGTTTGGATCTCCTGTTTGCCATGGCGTCATTAATTCACGTTTAACCTTCTCATCAGCACAGAGTGAGGGGCATGTGTCACATCTCTCATCACATTCCCAATCAGACATCTTCCTCTCTCCACTTGTAATTGGATGTTATCTTTGCCCTCTTTTTAGGATCTTTACCCATGTACTCATCCCAGCACTGGTCTGAGCATATCCCTGAGATATGCTGTTCCCTCTGCCATTTAGGGGCATCAGGAAAGATGGCCTGTATAGGTCGGTTGTCACCTATAGGTCGTTTAAGGACTGGCTCATACTCTCTTAGACAGTTCCAACATAATACCATTCTATCACCTGCTTGAATCAGGCTCTCGCTTTGACGCGACTCCAAAGAATGCATTAAGATTCGTAGCTTCAATAACTCCCTTCACCGCTCGCCTAGATGGTTTAACTACCACAGCGTTACCACCCCCCATCTTCTGCTGTCCACTTATTGGCATCATCTTCTTCATCTTCTCCTCTAACGCTTTGGCGTCAGCTCTCCTCCAGATGGTTGTGTAAATAACTTCATCACCATTGGGAAGGAATGATGGCATGGTTGCATACGCATCCCTAAACTTCGTTGCCAATGAGTCACCGAGAATATGTATTCCAGGTATGTTATTTAGAAGCGCGTTAAATATGCAGAACACCCAGACCCGATAATCGATGTCTATGTTTGTGAACGTGAAGTTGAAGTAACCCAGCTTCTTGGCGTAGTGCTTCGCTGTGCTTAACATGAATCTACCTGTGTCCGCTGCTGGATCAAGAATTGTTTGAATTTCAGCTGGTATTTCAGGGAGACTCACCTCCGTTATCATATCGCAGACATTGTACGGTGTAAAGAACTGCCCTATCCCTTCGTTTAACATGTTGCTCTCCATGTATTCCCCGAACATATCTCGAAAGGGGTTCTTCTCGTTGAACTCATTATGTATCTGCTTTATCTTCATGTAGAGTTCAGCTCCCTCGGTTGAGTTATCTCCCTGTTTGAAGTTATCTCCAGCAACCAGAATCTGTTTATGCAGTTTATCTTCCAGTCTTACGCCTCTATTGTATGGTGCCAGTGCTTCCAGCTTCTTCATCCAGTTCGACATTGTATCTCACATGTTCGTTAATGCATCCAGTGCAGTGTTCCTCAGCATCTAAATTATTCTTCAGAACTATACAGCCTTCACATGGGTGTGGCTCAACTTCCAGAATGTAGATTGGTTTCCTTAATGACTTGATGAGCTCCACTATCTTGGGGCTTGATTCCTCAAGTACTTCAAGCAGTTGCTTCCTAGCTTTCTCTTCCGTATCTGCGTATGAAACACTTAACAGCCCCGTTTTAATGCTTAGGACGTAGGCTTCAAGCGTGGTGATTGCCTCTTTAGTTCGCTTCTCTAATTCACTGTACTTCATATCAACCCTCCTCTAGCGGAGTAAGCTGCATCTCCTGAATTCCTCAGAGCCCTTGCAACTGCCTCAAGGGCCCTCAGGTTCTTGTTTAGAAGTGTATCGAATTTATCCTCCAGCTTCTCCAGCCGATCAAGGATGTCTTGCTGTGATTTCTCATACTCCTTCAATGTACTGATAACTAAATCTAATACATCCAGCTTGTCTTTTGTACTCAACTTTCTTCACCTGCTTGAATCAGGTTCTCGCTTTGACGCGAGTTCTCTTAGTGAATTTGTCAAGCGTATTTCTCTTCAAGTACTTATTGTAATAATATATCTTCACGCCCCTCTTCCTGAGGTTTCAACGACTTTATCACGACTCCACCATAATGTTCTAGGTATCTGCCTTGTCTCACGGAAGATCCTCATCAGCTTACCACCCTCATACTGTAGCTCATAGCCTGCATCGTATGGCTTATCAACGAAGATGCTGTCACCCTTCCTCCATGAGAGTCCACCAACATTCTCACATCGATCTGACAGTTGAGCTCTCGCCTTCTCTATCGACCATTTGGGATTGACTTCATGCTCTCCGCTATTTCCGAGCACTATATTGATTTCACCTGACTGTTGAAGTTTCCATAATCTGATTCTGGGTTTTCCTTCAATGTAGTGTTTGTATGTAGGTAGACAGTTGTCTCTTTCACGGGTCGGTTGCCCACAAGTTGCACCGTAGATGCAAGTTATACATTTCATTTATTTCATCACCGTCGTTTCGGTGAAGCGGGTATGACCCCGCGCTGTTATAGATGGGTGCGAAGTCTTCACCTATAGCTGCAATGATGTCGCTGAGGACTTCCTCAGATGGTATCTCATCTGGGTAGACCTCCTTGTAGATATCCAGTAAATCTTTCATAGTTACTATGCATGTAGCTTGTTCCTCATTCAACGTTATTTCACCTGCTTGGATCAGGAGATCCACTTTGACGTGGATTATGAACTAGTGCCTCAAGTGTATCTTTAAGTGTGCCTTTCCAAATATCCTTATGCTTATGTTTTATGTGAATGGCTAACATACCCCTGAATGAGTTCATAGTGGATTGAGGGTTTGCCATACCCTTCTCACAGATGGGGCAGACATATTCCTTCAGGGCTCCTTCGATGGTTATCTTCTCTTTATATCCACAAAGTAGCTTACGCTTGCAACGTTTACGATAGTAGTCAATGCATCCCCGCGCCTCGACTGTACAGTGTGGAAGCTCACTATATCTTCTCATGTAACTCTCTTCTCTTCACACGCTCTGCATCTGTATGTCCTGCTTCCACTCTTACCGGGAATTGAAACATAATCGTCATCAACCTTGATTTCTTGTTCACATGATTTACAGTGAGGTTTGAAACCGTATTGGTTAAAGTATCTGCTCACCGTGTTCGATCTCATAATTCGTAGCTTCATGTAATTCCTTCCAGTTTAGGATATGTGGTTGCCGTATCTGGCTCTAGCGTATTCACCAAGCATTTGTTTATCTTCTTCAGTCAGATCAGCTGCTGAATACTCTGCGCGTATGTTGTTAAGCTCATCCATTGACTCAGCTGACAGTATCTTAGCCTTGAATGCTTCATAGGTTGTGCCTGTGTTTGGCAGCCCCAGCATCTTCATCAGCTCGTTGTACTTCTTCTCGGTGTCCACGTTCACGCCTAGATACTTCGTCATGGTTTAATTCCCCAGTTATCCCTGACTTCCATCTCCCTCTTAGCGAGGGCTATGGCTTGATTAATCATCTCTTGGTCTCTCAGTGATTGAGATAGTTCCTCAAGTTTCTCTTTCCATTGCTTGATGTCAGGTCGATACCTAGTTATCTGACCTAAAGTGGCACCGAATACCTGCACTTCACCCCAGTGTATAGTCATGTTTCCACCGTAATCGTCGTAGGCTATCTCAAGCCTTACTGTTTTTGCATCGAAGCCATATGTTCCTCGGTGGGGATTAACGGGGTAGTAGTGCCATGAACCATGACTCTTAGGCTCCCTAACCCCAAGCTCACAGGCTACTAAACTTGCCTTCGAGTAGATGTCTTCACGACGTGCCTCTGCTCTCAGGATCTCAATCCGTTCCTCTACTGTCAAGCCTCTATCTCCCTCCACTTCCTCTCGAATGTCTCATCGGTGTATTCAAGACGTTTGCACTGCTCGTAGCTTGCTTTAAGCATCTGCTCAATGTACTCGGGGAAGTAGTTGTTATCAATATCTATAAAGTAGATACCGAAATCAAATTTCCCCTTGGCTTCACCAACAACATATCGCGCCTTCTTGTTAAGGTAGTTCTTGTTGTTCTTGTGAAATTTCACTGTACGTTCCTCGGCTGCCTCCTTGGCGACGCGGTCTGAAACAATCCTGAAGTGTTCACCTTCCTCAAATTCACTGGTGTTAATATCAAGCACCCATACCTTCACCTCAAAGTTGATTACACCTTTCATGGTGATGCTCTCAAATGCCAGTAGGGCTCCGTTAGGGAACTTCTTCAATGCCCACCACTCATCTCCACCGTTTATTTGGTTAATGAATGCGAGTCTCCTATAGGTGAAGCACTGCCGTATCGCCCAGTTGCCGTATAGGAAAGCCTTCTTCAGCTCCTCAATGGTCATGCACTCGTAGGCTGTATACTTGTAGTCATGGTAGTCTTGGTATGGACGACCGAACAGCTCACCTTCCCCAAAGTCTATGCCCCCATGTTTAAGCCAATCGTTCTCCTGCTGCTTCTTCTCAAGTTCCTTGAGTTTGAAGTATTTGCTCTTAAACTTTCGACCTTCCTCTAGTGGCCACTCATACCTCATCTGAGTCATCACCTGTATCTCCTGCTGTCTCCTTCATTCTATTATTCACCTGCTTGATTCAGGTTCTCCACTTTGATGTGGCTCGATAAAAAAAAGGGGGTTATATGTAATGAAACTAGTTTCATTAAACCTCTGGTACGTATTGCTGTAACTCGACTAGACTTAGCTCGCCCTGTATGTTACCCTGTATGAAGACAAGGGGAGTGATTACCCCTCCACCATCCACTAGGTAGGCTGACACTGTGACTGAGTAATCTCCTGCAAACCAATGCTCTGGAATGAAGACGTTTATCTTATCATTGTCTGTGCTGAATGTTGGTAGTGGTAGGAAGCTCTCACCATCCGATACTAGGATCTCTACTATCGCTGGCTCTCTCCAGTGCTGTAGTTCGACTGTTAAGATTACTGCCTGCTTGAACTGGTCACCCATATAGTAACCGTCTGCAAGGAAGTTAGATGCGTGGATTAAATCAATTGTCTTGAACTCGGCTGTTAGAATAGTGTCGTAGATTGCAAACCCTTGGATTAACTGCTCTGTTGAGTATGTGATCTCCCACTCATGTGAATGTGTATTGTATGTCTCAATCTTCCACTGAACGAAACTGTGACTGAAGTCCCAGCTCTCTGGGTTAGGTATTGCATTAACCTTATAGGGGGTTCCACTTGGCACAAGTATTGGACCAGGAGTCCGTGTTATTGAGCCGAAGCCCAGAACACTGGTTATCACATCAACGTTGAACTCAAATGAGTTCTCATTGAGAATCCAGCCTTGGAACTTAATCCATAGTGAACCAAATTTCCTATACTTGGCTTTGTAAACTACCTCGGCTTCCATATCATAGTATGGTAGTCCAGATGTCCATCCCGAGTTTGTGTTGTAGACTTTGAAGGTTCCTGTGATGTAGTGATAGCTTCCCGATGTGTAGTAGCCTGTGATCTCTAGGAGATCAGTGTCCCATCCACCTATACAGTCTAAGAATCCATTGTATTCAAGTGCTTTGAATTCGTCGTAGTGATCTAAGTAAACATTCAAGCGTAAATCAGTGTTAGCGAATTTACTTTCAAGTCCACTTGGTATAGAAACTGCGTAACCAGTTCCTATGCTAGTCATTAGCATTGCTAAGGTCATTAGCAATACGATACCTGTTTTTCTATTATTCATGTGTGTAATTACACCTGCGCGATTCAGGTAGTCGCTTTGACACGACCATATAATTACATATTACAGTATAGAAAAGGGTTGGGGTGTTACCCCCGAACATCTATTAATGTCATATCCTAAACTTCAGTAACCCTTGGCTGGCGAGAGCTATTGCAATTACCCCAATCACGGATGCCGATAAGCAAAGGAACAGCACCATAATGTCTGCGTCCTCTTCTAGGCTTACGATACGTTGCTCTAATGCATGGTTATCATCAGCCAGTACACCATTGAATATGTGTAAGTCATCATATGATAATTGAAGCTGACCGAACTGTTCTTCAAGTGACTGTATCTTACCTTCACTCTCATCTAGTCGCTGGTTCAGTGTTACGATCACTTCAAGTATGTTACCCTGTTGTACTGTGAGTGCTGTAATCTGGTCTGATAGTGCACCGTCTATCTCATCAAGGGCTGCGATTAAGTAGCTAACCTCACTGATGCCTACCTCTAACACACCAACTCTGGTGAGTAAGTCATCGAGGTAATCTGCTACTGTCACGTTCCCAGATATTAGGGCTTCCGCAACACTTGATGCTCCAGGGTTGATGCCTATCACATGCATAGTGAATGTGAGTTTAGCGTATATGTCTCCCAGCACTCCGTTAAGATCCTCTGTGAGTCTGAGTAGATAATCATTAATCTCTCCGAGCTCTAAGCTGATCTCGTTGAACTGTAGCTGTGTCTCATAGAATTGCTGCTGTGTGGACTGGTAGATAACTAGTTTCTGGAAGTCAGTGATTGATTTCTGTGCGTCAAGAAGTTCCTGCAGTATATCTCTGCCATTGTAGATTAGAATGAATTCGCCGTCACCATAGTTCTCTATGGTTACATCTGCATCTCCATTCATATCCACGTCTATGGTCACTATATCCGCTAGGGCTGATGGTATTAGCATTGCCATTAATAGGATTCCAATTAGTAGTTTCCTCATTTCTTTTTCCTCCTGCTCCCTCAGATTTGACTCTTCAAGGAGCCTCGTAAAAAAAAGGGGAAATTTAATTTGGCTTAGATTCTTCTTGTCCTAGTTTCCGCCGATGGCGTAGTCGTCCACTACTAGTGAACCACTATAACTCCATGTACCAATGTATGATCCACCGCCCTGTGCCCAACTACCATCATGAGCCCAGAGGTTATTATCAGCCCAAGCTTCTATGCGTAAAAGTCCTGAACCAGTTGCCGTTAGATCTGCATTCTCGTAGCATCCATCGCCTGTTCCAAAGTAGTATCCACTTGCACCTGTGTATCCATCTGCCATATAGTCAACACTTGCTGAGCCTGAACCTTGAAGGTCTAGCAAAGCAAATTCGTATGGGTTTGATGCAAGCTTATGGAATATAACGAACTCCTGTGCATTTGCTGTGAACTGCATGTTTGATTGGAAGTTATAGTTAGATGATACTAGGTTTGCATAGTTTGTTGTTGTCCTGAAATCTAGTGTGCCGAAACCACCTAGAACATTCACAATTGATGTTGAGAGTTGTCCATCTGCACCATAACTTGATCCACTGTCAAGTCGGATATTCGTGAAGTCGATTATACCATCAGCGACTAAAGCGTGGGTGTAAGCTACAACTGTGTCTACGCCATAACCATAAGGATTATTCTCGTAGTCGTCTAAATCAAATACACCGTTGATGTATATACCAGTAGTAAATAGTCCACTGTATCTGTCATCATCTGAATAGACATCAATGTCTACAGTACCAAAGTTGCCGTCCCATACTACATGGGTGTCTGCTATTGCAATGCTTACTGAGAAGCATAGTACCGCTACCATTACTAGGAATGGAATCATATTTCTTTTATTCATTACAGTTTTTCTCCTGCTTGACTCAGGATGTCTGCTTTGAACAGACAAATTGTATAGAATACAGTATATACTGCATATAGAAAAGTGTTACTGTTTATAGTATGTGACTGTGGCACCCGTTTCTTTAGCCAGTAATACGAACTCTTCAACGGAAACCTTCTGCAGATTCCCAAGATGTGCTATTAGTTTGAACGTTGGATGCATATAGTTTAACATGTCCTTCTCCGCTCCACCAAAGTCACCATAGCTCTGCTCGACTTTCACGCCTCGAACTCCCTTCAAGTCGGGGTCAACCATCGGGGATTGTAGAGCCCACTTCAGTATCTTATCATCAGGTATGTCTCTCGTGTTCACCACGGGGCATCCAGCTTCAACATGTCTCTCCCAGCCATGGTCTCCGTATCCTGTAACTGTTCCAGTCATAGTTACTCTACCAGTCTCGGGGTCATGCACGTTTTCTTGAATCACAGTCCATCCTCGTCGATGCAGTTTCACTAAAACTCCTTTCTCATCCACTGCTTTTTCAACTACCTTTTGATTGAGCCCAGTTCAGCAGATCCTTCTTCGCCTGTTTCTGTGCCTCACCACTAGCCCTCACATTACTCAAGAAGTATAATGTCTGAACCTTCAGTCCCTTCAACGGTGAAGCCCCACCATACAGATAAGAATCATCCTGTGCTGTACGTATTGCGTTGAAGTAGTCTCTTGCATAGGGATTCATCTTAAATCCAGCCTTCATAATATATTCCTCAAGCTGTTCAGCGTTACGAATATCCAGTGTAACTGCTTTCACCGTCATACAAGATCCTCTCCACAACCATTACAGATTATGTATTGAGGTATGTTCGTGCCATCACTGTATCCGATTGTGACTCCGTAGTTTCCACAGTGGGGGCATGGCTTCTTCAAGGAGTGCTGTTCCTCACGCATCGTCTTCATTCACCTTACAGACTTGGTCTATGATTATGTCACGTTCAGCTATCAGCTTCTCCGCTTGGAACATAGCGTCATCTCTGTCTAACGCCCAGATGATTTGACTTCCGAAGTCTATTATCCATTCTTCCAACCCCTCTGCATCCTGATCCCTGTAATACCCAGAACACAGACTTAGTTCCTCACAGCGAGCACACTTGTACTCACCCCAAGGGTAGGGGCAGCCACCCTGAACTTTATCCTCAAAGTCATTAAGGTCTGGCACTCTGTTCACAAAGTTTCCGCTTCCAAGGGCTACTGATGCACCGCAATCGGTACATACATATTGTAGATACTCAGGAATTATTGCCACCGTCTTGTTGAATTGGATGTCCTTTATTGTGAGTAGGCTCCTCATAATGGAGCCCAGTTCTTTAGTGTCACCTATCTGAAATTCTTCAGGTATCTCGTTTCCTTCATCGTCTTCCCAGAGAAGTGTGACTTTAATATCTTCTTTTGAGTCAACGTGTGAATCAGGGTGTGACAGTAGTTTCGTGGCTTCAAGGACTGTGTCGTTGAGTAATCTGTTTACGATGTCTGGGTTGAAGTCTTCATCGGGGTTATCCACTAGTTCAATTGCCTGTGCTAGTTTTCCTATTATTATCTTTACGATTCCTCTTGGATTTATTCTATCCATTGTTATTTCTCCTGCTTGATTCAGGAGTCCACTTTGACGTGGTCCTGCTTTGTCCTCTCCTTTAATGCTTCAATCCACAGCTCGCTCTGAGGCCATGGTATCTCTGCCTCGATAGCCTTCGCTATCTCATCGAATGTACCGAGGAATACGCGCATATCTTCGAGTCGTTCAGGGTTTCTTATGCTCATCATATACTTTTGTTCCTTCATCCCTGCTACTCCACCATATCTGGCTCCATCCTCAATGGCTCTACGCCTGTTCTCCCAGTAGTCACTCATTCGTAACCCTCCGAGTAGAGTTTGAATCTAAACCAATTGTGAAGCCCACTGTTCTTTGGGGGAGCTTCCTTCACCCATTCACCGTACATCCTCCAGCAGTTCTTCGTGTATAGCCAATCCCTCCAGCTCTTTAGGTTAAGTTTATCACTCCGAGTTTCCTCGAGGTAGTATCGTCTACCGGCGTAGGTTACTGATAACGTTCTATCACCAATCTTACCTGGATAAATTGCCTGTCGGTGTAGTGCTTCAGCCAGAATTCTTTCGATGAATTGACGTCGTCCCTCTGGTTTCTTTATGGAGTTTTTGATCCAGTCAGGTAGATGGGATAGCCTTACGCTGTCACCCATTCACATTCACCAGAGTGTAGAATCGATATCCATGTAGGCTTCGAGTGTATCGTAAGCCTCTATGAAACGGATGCCTGTATCGGTTGTGTTGAAGAGCTTCACATCCTCATTGTAAATCATGAAGCCTTTCGTCAGTGCATGGTTTATGAATGGGGTGATGACTTTGAAGTTCATATTACTTTGGTAGACAAGATGTGTTTTCTTAGCACCATCCTTAGCTATTCGTAGTATTGTCGCTAGAAGTTCCTCCTGTGATCTTCTACTTTTTCTCAACATGTTTTCACCTGCTTGAATCAGGGCTCACTTTGACATGAGCTAGTTTACACTTCATCTTCTACAAAGTATATGGAGGTCTCATCATCTGGGAGTTCTTCAACCATCTCAAGTAGATTATTGTATGCCTCTATGCGTTCCTCTATGGCATTAATCATCTGTGTTTTCACATCACTTATACAGCAGGAGTGAACGTATCCCTTATCAATCAGACGTTCCTCTTCTCCCTTAGAGAAGTTGATCGATATCTGTTTATCAAGCTCTCTTAGGAGAGGATGTTCACTCCAATCTATTTCTTTACTCATGTAAATTCCTGCTTGAATCAGAAATTCCACTTTGATGTGGTTACATGCTTAAGCATAGAAGTATATTGTGTATGCCTGCACCCATCCTGATCGCTCCAACTATGAGGGGCACCAGGTAAGGTATGTATTCAAGGTGAGGTATGCCACTAGCTTTCAATATAATGTTAGCCGTCAACACTAAGGCTGAAAGACTCACTACTAGAATAATGTCAACGACCAGCCATAACCCTCTATCCATTAACGCCTGAGCGTACGGATTAGACTCGTATATGTTCTCATTCATCAACGCAACCCTTGTTGACACCTGATCTAATGTGCATCCAAGTATGAATATAGTTAAAACAATCTTCGCAACTTTCTCCATTATCAATCTCTCCAATTTGTGAATTGACAGGCTACTCGATCTTGTAACCTCGTGCCTCTAATCCCTTCATGAACAGTTCATGTTCTAATACATGATGTGCTTGACATAGAACCATTAAATTAGATAGCGCATTATTCTTTGGGTTTCTATCAATATGATGAATGCAAAGAAGCCCATTACACTTAGAGTCCCTTCTCTCACATTTGCCACCAGTTCTGTTGATAAGCTCACGCTTAACCTTGACGGGAATCCATGGTGTGACACCAATCCTGTATTCGAGTCGCTCCTGCTTCCTTATCCTCTGATATTCAGCATTACGTTCTCTAGTTCGAAGGTTCCGTTTATGTGCATACTCCCGAGCTCGTTCCTTATTCTTCTGATACCACGACATCTAATCAATTCCTATTGTGAATTGACAGGCTACTCATAGTTGATGGTTCTGTTCCAGACTATGTTCGCGCTCATAGTCCTACGGCAATCTATCTAAGGCGGGACCTCGCAGCTCAGATGGGTATTCATAGCTGCAGTTACCCTCGCACCACGGAGGCCTACTCGTCCCACTTCGGAATCAACTGTCAAAGGGTTTGCTCTGCAGAGCTGCACCCTAGGTTGATTCTTGTTCGTCGCTCCCAATCAGCCGAAAGCTTACGCCCTCACGCCTCACGACGCTCCGTTCCTCATCGGTGCCACAACTTCCTCCAGAGACAAATGACCTAGTGCCTATGTCTCCAGTAGCCGTTCGGTAGCCTGTCAATGTGCACTGTGATTTACTGATTTACCTTCTACGTTCACGCCTATTGATTTCCCATGTAATCTTCTTGATCAGTTTCTGTTTCTCTTCCTCTGGATCATATCCTGTCCAGAGGGGCTTATCGCGGTGTGACCAATCAGTTACAGTAGTATCTTCTAGTATTTGATTAACGAATACTTGATGACCCAGCCTTTCCTCAGCATCTTTAGGACTAAAACCAAGTACTAAAACTTCGGCTTGTATGGTGTAGATTTGCTCTTCAAAGGGGTATTCTTCTTTTTCCTCTACCATTTAATTCGCCTTCTTAGTTGGGGTGTATTCCTTACCCCACTCTGGGGTGTTGAATAGTTCCTGTGCTTCAAGTCTGTAGAATACAAGCCAGTTCAGTGTATATGCAACCGATGTATCGACCAGATAGTTAGGAATAAATGATTGTCGGAATAGTGTTTGCCGATTCATTGCGTGTAATGTTTCAACGATTAGGTTCTTCTCGAACATGTCTTGATGTCCTAGTGCTCCGAAGCTCTTCACTGAATCGTAGATACCGTATGCAAGACCTTGACAGACTGACTGTATCTGGTACATTAAGGTTCTTTCCAATATCCTTTCTCCCTCTTAAGTTTCTCAAGCACTGCTTCACGGACAAACTGTGCTCGTGTAGCCCAGAATCCTAGTTCATTAATAACTTCATCGACTTCATCCATTATCTTAACCAGTATGCTGATTGTGGTGTATCTGTTTTCTTCTTTACTCAATGTTATCACCCTTGGTTGGGTGTATTGGTTTGACCCAGCCGACTCATCAACCTGTTGAGCCAGTATGAGTTATCGAAGAAGATGTGTTCAGTATCCTGAGGTATCCAGCATTCATCACAGATGCAATACCCGTAGCCGAAGGTTCTCTCCACGCCGACTCGCCCACATCGGATGCAGACGAACTCGCCTAGAATCCATTTCCTGAATCTCTTAAACATTGTAATGGTTCAACCCTACAAAGTAGACGTGTGCATGCAGACACACAGGACATTGAAGCCATCCACTGCCTCGGACTCTCATTATCTGTATTCCGCACTTACCACACTTCGCTATGTAATGTGGTAGCGTTCCTTTCCAGCTCTCCTCTTGGAACTGTCCAATGTAGGCGTATCCGAATATCCGCAGCTTCAAACTGTCAAGAAAACCCAACTTAGGTATTACTCTTGGTGGTGTTCTCATAATATTTCACCCTCGATGGATGAATTTGCTTTGACGCTTATTATGATTCCTCATCGTCTTCTTCCTCTAAGAACTCTGCTTCCTCTTCATCGAAGATTAGAAGCACTTCATCGTGTTCATCAACCACTTCACACGGTGTATGCAATGTACTTATGTCCGGCTCAGGTTTGTTTTTGACTTTAACTTTACGCCCATCAATGTAATCAATTATAATCCAGGTAATTGACATAGTCATTACTATGGCCAATATTAACATGCTCAACTTAAGTCACTCAGCAATGGTCTAACAATTCTTTGATGCTACGCTTCTTAATGTTATGTAGAAACATAGATAGATTACTGCCCCGTTTTACCTTTACCTTTAGAATTTCTTGGGTCATCATTCATCAACTGCTCACCTCT
>Ga0307375_10002947_pt1 | contig 17105 bp, 17 predicted proteins | sample TR1MG_FD_202531 | JGI IMG/M metagenome (GOLD analysis project Ga0307375, IMG submission 202531) | Soil microbial communities from Risofladan, Vaasa, Finland - TR-1 | ecosystem: Environmental > Terrestrial > Soil > Coastal area > Acid sulfate soil | place: Finland: Risofladan, Vaasa | collected... | reverse complement strand
TCTACGCGACCAGCCAGGAAACCGACGACGGCAGATTCCGGTTCCGGCCGGTGGCGGCGTCGCCAGTCGGAGCGGTCAGGGGGAACCCGGCAATAGTCGGGGATGTTGTGAACCACTTGAATACCGCTAGATTTCCGTTTCGGATGGAGGAGCGGATCGAAGGCGAAGTGTGGAGAAAGACAATCATGAATGCAGTCTTCAACTCTGTGTGTCCGCTTCTGGATGTAGACAATGGGATCTTCCACAGAGACCAGCAGGTTGCCGCGATCGCGATTGATTTGATCCGCGAAATGATGCAGGTTACTGAACGGCTTGGCTTCAGTTTTACCGAGGGTGAGCTTCTGGAGCAACTGCTCCTCATCAGCAGGCGCTCCGACGGTCAGCTCATTTCGACATTGCAGGACTTGAAAAAGGGAAACGAAACAGAAATCGAGTTCCTGAACCTTGAAATTGCGCGCATAGCGGAGTCACTTTCTCCTGCAATTCAAGTTGACAAAACGAAACTATTGGGACAGCTTGTACGCATCAAATCCATAGCTACCGAGCACAACAGTGCGGGAGTTGCCGGATGATACCACTCACTACGATTCTGCTGTTCCTCGCCTCGGCCCTCGGACTGCTTCTGATTCCGGGCCCTTCGGTTCTCTATATCACCGCCCGGAGCCTCGCGCACGGGCGGCGGGCCGGACTCTCTTCAGTGCTCGGAATCGAGCTCGCGACGTTGTGCCATACAATTGCCGCGGCGTTTGGTCTTTCGGCCATCCTGTTCGCCTCGGCGCTGGCGTTCGATATCGTCAAATATGCAGGAGCCGGCTACCTGATTTACCTCGGGATCACATCGATCTTGAGCCGGAACAGCATGCCAGTAGCGGGAAACTCGGCGCAGCCGACTCTCGCGCAGATGTTCCGGAGGGGGTTTGTGGTCAACCTGCTGAATCCGAAGACTGCACTCTTCTTCTACGCGTTTCTGCCGCAATTCGTGGATCCTTCCCGCGGTTCCCCAGTGGTGCAGATCCTCCTCCTCGGGGCGCTTTTCGTTTCGTTCGCGACAATCACCGACAGCGCCTATGCCCTTCTCGCGTCGGGTATAGGAAGTCGCGCGGTAAAATGGAAACCCTTTCAGCGAATCCAGAAGTACGTGTCCGGCGGCATCTATCTGTCGCTCGGCGTCGGCGCTGCCCTGGCAGGATCGGGAAAGCAGTGACCCGATTTCTCTTGTTCAGCCAGAGAGGCTGTGATACCTTACTATATATGGCAGGTTTGGAGGCTGGGAGCCTGCCGGACACCGGTGTGATTTACGCAAATAGCGGCTGGACAGGAGTGCCGGTTTTAATTTACTAGACAGAGTGCTGCACGAATGCCCTGGCGGGTCGCTGAGAAACGGTTTGCTTTTTCAGCCGCCTGCCCTCTCGGGCATCATTACCGGAGTCTACGGGGGTGTGAAATGAGCAGTGTTCGGGTTCTGGTTGGCACGCACAAAGGCGCGTTTGTCCTCACTTCGGACGGCAAACGGGATAAGTGGGATGTGAGCGGTCCTCATTTCGGCGGATGGGAGGTGTATCACCTCAAGGGTTCGCCGGTCGATCCGGACCGCATCTACGCGTCTCAAACTACTGGATGGTTCGGTCAGATCATCCAGCGTTCAAATGATGGCGGCAAGAGCTGGGAGCCGGTGGACAATAAGTTCGCCTATGAGGGGACTCCCGGCACTCACACATGGTACGATGGCACGCCGCATCCGTGGGAGTTCAAGAGAGTCTGGCACCTTGAGCCTTCGCTCAAAGATCCCGATGTGGTCTACGCCGGAGCGGAGGACGCGGCACTGTTTCGCAGCGCTGACGGCGGCAAGAGCTGGCACGAGCTGGCAGGGCTCCGGGAGCACAATACCGGACCGCGGTGGCAGCCGGGAGCCGGTGGACTCTGCCTTCATACAATCATACTTGATCCGAGTGATCCCAATCGTATCTTCATCGCAATTTCCGCCGCAGGCGCCTTTCGCACCACTGACGGCGGCAAGAGCTGGACTCCCATCAACAAGGGACTCGTCTCGGACTTCATGCCGGAACCAACTGCGGAGATCGGCCACTGTGTGCATCACGTTGCAATGCATCCGTCGCGACCGGGTGTACTTTTCATGCAGAAGCACTGGGACGTGATGCGGAGCGACGACGCGGGTGATAACTGGCATGAGGTAAGCGGTAACCTGCCAAGCGACTTCGGCTTCGTGGTCGACATTCACGCTCACCATCCGGAGACCATCTATGTTGTCCCCATCAAGAGTGATTCCGAACATGTACCTCCGGACGGGAAGTTGCGTGTCTATCGCAGCCGCACCGGCGGCAACGAATGGGAGGCGCTTACCAGGGGCTTGCCGCAGGAGAACTGCTACGTGAATGTGCTCCGCGATGCAATGTCAGTGGACACGCTCGACAAGTGCGGCATCTACTTTGGAACGACCGGCGGGCAGGTATATGTATCCGCGGACGAAGGGGATAACTGGAAGCCAATTGTGCAGAACCTGCCTGCTGTACTTTCGGTTGAGGTGCAGACGCTGTCATGATCCGGATCCGTGTCCAGCTTCCGGCACATTTGCGCACACTCGCGCACGTTGCCGGAGAGATCACCGTCCAAATTGATGGCGCTGTCACACAACGATCGGTGCTTGATGCTCTTGAAGTGAACTACCCGACGCTCCGTGGAACGATTCGGGACCATATTACCCACAGGCGGAGAGCGTTTGTCCGTTTCTTCGCCTGTGGCGAGGATCTGTCGCTTGAATCCCCTGACACGCCACTGCCCGAACCGGTAGCCACAGGCAGGGAGCCATTTCTCGTCGTGGGCGCCATCGCAGGGGGATGAGCCGGTGAACTTCTCGAATGAGGAGATTCTGCGTTATTCGCGCCACCTCATCATGCCGGAGGTCGCCCTCGCCGGTCAGGCCCGGCTCAAGGCGGCGCGCGTACTTTGCATCGGCGCCGGAGGTCTCGGCTCGCCCGTCGCGCTATATCTTGCGGCGGCTGGGGTCGGGACTCTCGGCATTGTGGATTTTGATGTTGTGGATTCAACTAATCTGCAGCGACAGATTATTCATTCAACTGCCGACGTTGATCGGCCGAAAGTTGAGTCCGCTGCAGAAAGACTGCACGGCATCAATCCGTACATTACAGTACGCACCTTCGATACGCAGCTTACGAGCGATAATGCGCTCGGAATTATTCGCGAGTTCGATATCGTCGTTGACGGGAGCGATAACTTTGCCACACGCTACCTCGTAAACGACGCATGCGTTCTGGAGGGGAAACCCTACGTCTACGCATCGGTTTACCGGTTTGAAGGGCAGGCGTCGGTGTTCGCAACCGCCGGAGGCCCCTGTTACCGATGCCTCTATCCGGAGCCGCCACCGCCGGGCATGGTGCCTTCCTGTGCGGAGGGCGGCGTGCTCGGTGTCCTCCCGGGGCTGCTCGGCGTCATTCAGGCAACAGAAGCGATCAAGCTGGTTCTCGGGACAGGTGACACCCTTGCCGGAAGGCTGCTGCTCGTGGACGCGCTTTCAATGCGATTCAGCGAGCTGAAGCTCAGCCGCAGTCCCGACTGTCCGGTTTGCGGGGATCATCCGACGGTGCATGAATTGATTGACTACGAGGAGTTCTGTGGAGTTCGCGGCGAGGAGCATGATGACGGGCTTTCAGTGCCTGAGATTGGTCCGGCAGAGCTGAAGAGACTGCTCGATAGTGGCGAGGATCTCCTTCTGCTCGACGTGCGCGAACCGCATGAACGAGAGATCGTCCATATCGGCGGTCACTTCATCCCGCTTGGTGACCTGCCCGAGCGCATTCACGAACTGAATTCGGCGCATCAAATTGTAGCCTACTGCAAGAGCGGTGTCCGCAGCGCCCGGGCTGTTGAGTTCCTGCGCAGTGCAGGGTTCCGACGCGTGAGGAATCTCAGGGGCGGGATCAACGCGTGGGCCGAACTCGTTGACCCTTCGTTGCCACGCTATTAAACTCATAATTTCATGAAATTGGCATTCAGTTCACTTGGCTGTCCGGAATATACATTCGAACAGATGATCGCTGCCGCCGAGCAATTCGGTTTTCAGGGCGTGAGCATCCGTACCGCAGAGGGTACGACGGATCTCCTGGGCCTGCCGGACTTCTCGGCCAGATTACCCGAATCGCGCGCACGATTGCGTGACACCGGAGTGGAGCTTCTGTGCGTGTCGACCGGGGTGCGCTTTGCCTCCGAACTGCGGCAGGAGCGGGAGGATCAGCTTGACGAGGCGCGCCGGTACATCGATCTTGCCCTGGAACTCTCGGCGCCCTTTGTGCGGATTTTCGGCGGACCGGTGGAACCGACGCCCGATTATGAGCGCACTATGAACTACGTGGTCGAGGGTTTCCGCAGCGCGGCGGATTACGCCGGTCCGCTCGGAGTAGAGGTGCTGGTTGAGACGCATGACACCTTCGCGAAAGGTTCCTCTACACGAGACATTCTCAATCGAGTAGGTCGGGAAGCTGTGGGAGTGATCTGGGACATCCTGCATTCGCTCAGGAACGGCGAGAGCTTCCGGGACACCGTCGCGGAGCTGGGAACAGACGTCCGAAACGTGCACCTGAAGGACTCTTCGGATTTCGATTCGCGTCATTTCGACGTCACGTTGTGCGGTGAGGGGCGAGTTCCCATTCGCGATGCCCTCATGCTGCTCGACGCGTCCGGATATTCCGGCTACTACGAGTTCGAATGGGAGAAGGCATGGAATCCCGGTATTCCCCCGGCAAGTGTGGCTTTTCCGCACTTTGTCCGCTACATCACCGACCTCAGACGATCACTCGACGCACGCGATCCTTACGCTTCGCATCCCGGGAAGTGAGAACGAAGATATTGCCAAAACCGATACGGTCGGGGTAGATTCCAGTAGGTTCAAGTCGCTATTTACGTAGCCTTCAGTCTTGCGCAACACGCAACTCCGTCCTGAGAACACGATACTGCTGATATTTCTGTTCAAAGAACGTCTTGCTTGACAAATAGTATTGCAGAACATGCAACCAAGGAGAAACAACTCACATGGACAATCTGGACAAACGGACAAAGATCGTCGCGACCCTGGGGCCAGCGTCGGAGAAGCCGGAAACGGTGAAGGCACTGCTCTCGGCTGGTGTCAATGTTTTCAGAATCAATTTCTCGCACAGTAATGCAGACGATGCGCGGGCCGCGATCGCCAAGGTCAGAGCCGCGCGCGCGGAGCTGAAGATGCCCGCAGCGATCATGGCAGACATAAAGGGCCCTGCTGTCCGTGTATACGGATACTCGGAGGCGCTACCGGTGGAAGCGGGTACGGTCCTCGTCATTGAATCGCGGCCGGCGGAAGGAATCGAGGCTCTCGTGTCGCCGGACTCGGTGCACATATACACCAACCTTCCGGGTATCGATACCCTCTGTGCGATCGGGCAGCGTGTTCTGCTCATGGACGGATACTTTTCGGGTGAGGTCACCGATAAGGGTGATGGCTTCATTTCGATTCGTGTCGGAAATCCCGGTTCGCTTCGTCCCAAGGCTCACCTGACAATCCCCCATGTGGATTACCCAATTCCATTTTTGTCTGATAAAGATATCAGGGACATCAGTTTCGCCGTAGAGCAGGAAGTCGAATATATCGCACTCTCGTTCGTCCGTGAAGCTACGGACATCGAAGAGGTCAGACGGCTGGTTCAGCGTACCAAAACGGCTTCGGGAAAGAAAAGCTCCTGCAAACTCATCGGCAAGATAGAGAGCGCGAAGGGGTTGTCCAACGCGGATGAGATCCTCGCAGTAGCCGATGGAATCATGGTGGCCCGCGGCGATATGGGCGTCGAAATCGCAATCGAAAAAGTGCCGATTGCGCAGAAGCGGCTCATTCGGACAGGTTACCTCGCGGCTAAGCCGGTCATCACGGCCACGCAGATGCTCGAGTCGATGATCGAGAGTCCGATGCCGACCCGCGCCGAGGCGAGCGATGTCGCAAACGCGTGTTTCGATTCGACGAGTGCTGTAATGCTGTCCGGAGAAACCGCCATGGGCCGCTATCCCATTCAGGTCGTTGAAACGATGGGAAACATCATTCGCGAGGTCGAGGCGGCATTTGACTACATGGAGTATCACCGCACAATGCCGCCGGAAGTGAAAGCCGGAGATCTGGCCGCTATCATGTCGTATAACGCAGTTTCGGTAGCGTATGAGTGCAACGCCGCGGCAATTCTCGTACTGACTGAAACCGGCCACGCCGCCCGTCTCATCTCACGATTGCGACCTCGCATGCCGATATTTGCATTCACGAAGGCGGAGACCGTCTATCACCAACTTACGATGAACTGGGGCGTCTACCCGCAGCTGCTCGAGCACCCGCTCTCAAGTCTCGACGCGATTGTATCTGAGACGATCAATAGCTGCAAAACAGCGGGCGCCCTGAAGAAGGGTGATCGAGTGGTCTACGTTGCCGGACTACCGCTCGACAAGCAGGGTACGACCAACATGGTCCGCGTAGAGACAGTTGGCTGAGCGGACAATTCACTGTTGACGCCAGTCAAACAGAACGCCGATGAGACTGCCCGAACCTGACCTGAGCGACTCGTAGATTTCAGGAGCTCGCTCAGGTTTTGAAATATCGGATATCAGAGGATCGACCGTCAGCTTATTGCTGAGCAGCAGGTCGAAGATAATCCCAAGGTTCCGCGTGATTGAGTGTTTCGACCCGTTGTCGGCGCTCGCCGTTGGATACCGCCATTCGTGTGCACCCTTCACTGTCATGGAGTTCGGGTGAAGATGAATCCGGCGGAGGAACGGCGTAGCATCGTGAGCGAACTCACCGCGGGGAGTTCCCAGCAGTATGAGCTCACCACGGTTCCCGACAAGGTTCGAGGCCTCAAGGGCGACTTCGGGCACCCCGGTTGCGTCAATGACAGTCGAACACATCTTCCCGCCGGTAAATGCCGCTACCCGAGCTTCCACGTCATCGCCTGACTGAATGGCTGCGTGCGCGCCCGAACGCATCGCGACAGCGAGCCGTTCGCCGCTTTTGTCCACAACTATCACCTTTGCACCTGATAGCAGGGCAAGCTGCGCGGCGAGGTTGCCGACGATCCCGACGCCGAACACAGCGACCCAGTCTCCAAGTTCGATGTCCGAGACGCGAATGGCAGTCATAGCCACCGCTGCCATGCGGGCAAAGACGGCGTGATCCGGTCGAAGTCCTTCGGGAACGGGGAGCACAATTGTGAGACCGGGCGTGTACTCTGCATGCCGTCCGTACGTGAAGACCAGTTGCCCGACGGGATATGCAGCCGGATCAAAGCTCTCCGCAATTGTCCCGACCGATCCGTAGCCGGGTACATACGGCAGGGACGCCCAGCTTTCGCCGCCGGAGAGCACGGCGAGTTCCGTACCGGGGCTCACAATGCTGTAGCTGTTTCGAATCAGCAGCTCGCCGGGCTTCGCGAGGTCTTCTGCCGACGGCGCGTCGTCTGTAACCGTGACCGTATCGATGCCCTGAAAGACTATCTTTTTCATGCCCTGCCTGTGCTGAGATTGTACGGGTACCCACATCGCCTGCGCAAGTCACGAATTTCAACGATCCATCGGCGAACAGCCTATGTCCCGGTAGACATTACAGCCTATTGTCCTATCGAATGGCACGTTTGTACACTAATGTCATACGGTGGTCACAATTTTCCAGAGCGAGCACGGTCTGTCCACCCGAGGGACGTGTTTGCTTTCCTCTGGTCTCACCTGGCGGAGGAAGATTGTCCAAATGGGTGCCACCACACGATTCCGGTCGTGCCCCTGGTGTTCGAACGTAATCGAAGGAGTTGTAATGTCATTAACTATCGGAGTGCCAAAGGAGACCGCACGCGGAGAACGGCGCATAGCGGTCGTCCCGGAGGTCGCGAAGAAATACCGGGGGCTCGGAGCCCAGTTGTGTATCGAGACGGGAGCTGGCGCCGGGAGCTCGGCTGGAGATGATGACTTCACCGATGCAACATTAGTCGGAAACGCAGCCGAGGTGTTCGAGCGATCTCAGGTGCTTCTGAAAGTAGCGCCTCCCACAGTCGATGAGATCCGGGCCATGCAGCCGGAATCGGTACTCATCGGGCACCTTCAGCCCTATCAGAGTGCCGAGCGGATAAAGGCGCTCAACGACAGAAAGATACTGAGCTTTGCTGTCGAGCTCATACCTCGAATTTCGCGCGCGCAAAGTATGGACGCACTTTCATCTCAGGCCGCGGTAGCAGGTTACCTCTGCGCCCTCATCGCTGCGAATGCGTGCCCGAAGTTCTTCCCCATGATCACCTACGCCGCAGGGACTATTCGCCCCGCGAGGGTGTTGGTAATTGGTGCCGGTGTAGCCGGACTTCAGGTGATAGCAACCGCCAAACGGTTGGGCGCAGTCGTGGAAGCATACGATGTACGCCCCGAAACAAAAGAGCAGGTTGAGTCACTCGGTGCTCGGTTCGTTGACGTCGGGGTCTCGGCCGCGGGAGCCGGCGGGTATGCTCGAGAGCTCACCGAGGAGGAGCGGGCGCTGCAGGCGGAGAAGCTCGGCAAGGCGGTATCTCTCGCTGACGTACTGGTAACCACCGCCGCGATACCGGGGCGGCGTTCGCCGGTCATCGTGACCGCAGCCATGGTCGCCGGGATGAAGAGCGGCGCCGTTGTGGTGGACATGGCGGCCGAGGGCGGCGGAAACGTCGCCGGAACAAAGGCCGATGAGACAGTCCATATGAATGGCGTTACCATCTTTGGTCCAACCAACCTTCCGAGCCGAATGCCCGTACACGCATCCGAAATGTATTCGAAGAATCTGTTCAACTTCATTTCACCGTTCATTCGTGAGGGAAATCTGGAGATTGACTGGGACGATGCGGTTATTTCAGGGGCATGCCTGACTCGCGGAGGCGAGCTGGTTCATGAAGGTGTAAAAAAGGCGCTGAACGGGAGTCTGTGATGTCGGATTTTATCTACATATATGTTTTTATGCTCGCGGCGTTTACCGGCTACGAGATCATTTCCCGGGTGCCGGTCATCCTGCACACACCGCTCATGTCCGGCTCCAATTTCGTACATGGAGTCGTGCTGGTGGGCGCTATGGTCGCCCTCGGCAGTGCCGATCCGAATGATCCACTTCAGATTATCATCGGCGTGATAGCGGTATTCCTCGGCTCGGCAAACGCGGTAGGCGGATTTGTCGTTACCGAACGGATGCTGGCAATGTTCAAGTCAGGAAAGAAGAAGGACACCGTATGACCGTGCAACTTGTGATCCGGATTGCATACGCCGTAGTTGCACTCCTGTTTATCCTGGGACTCCGGGCGATGTCCTCACCGGTCACCGCGCGACGAGGAATCCTCTGGGCGGGCATCGGCATGGCCGTTGCCATACTCGTGACCTTTGCAACTCCCGGCATGAAGAACTTCCTGCTTATCATTCTCGCGCTTGTTGCAGGCGGTATCGTTGCGGCTTGGCTCGGAAGAACCGTGAAGATGACCGACATGCCGCAGATGGTCGCGGTGTACAACGGTATGGGCGGCGGCGCGGCGGCTGCAATCGCCGCGATCAAGTTTGCGGGGGCACTCTCGCGCGGCACGAGTCTTCCGACAGCGGTTATGATTCTCGCCGTGCTCGGGTCGCTCGTCGGTGCAGTCTCATTCTCCGGTTCATGCGTGGCATTCGCAAAGCTTCAGGGAATCATGAAGCGGGCGCATCGACTCCCTGCCCAGAACTTCATCAACGCACTGCTTGCTCTCGCGGCGGTCGTGCTCGGCGTACTGATAGTAGTCCAGGGCGGACTTGGTGGCGGAGTACTTGTTGCCTTCTTCATAGTCGCGCTTGTGCTCGGTATCGTAATCACCATTCCAATTGGTGGTGCCGACATGCCGGTCGTGATCTCACTGCTCAATGCCTTCACGGGCCTCGCGGTCGGATTCGAAGGGTATGTGCTGCGCAATCCAGCTCTGATTATCGCGGGAATCGTAGTTGGCGCCTCGGGTACTCTGCTCACGCAGCTCATGGCAAAGGCGATGAATCGACGGATTCTGAATGTAATCTTCAAACCAATCACCGGCGAAGCAAAGGCAGGTGAGGCTATCGAGGGCAGCATGAAGGAGGCATCCGCCATGGACGTGGCGTCGATGATGCGGTATGCGGAGCGCGTGATTGTTGTCCCCGGCTATGGCATGGCAGTTGCAGGCGCCCAGCACAAGGTGTGGGAACTCACCCGACTCCTGCAGGACGCCGGCGTGAACGTGAAGTTCGCAATACATCCGGTTGCCGGCCGCATGCCGGGCCACATGAATGTACTTCTCGCCGAGGCTGGCGTACCCTATGAACTGATCTACGACCTTGAAGAGATAAACCAGGAGTTTTCGCAGGCTGATGTTGCCCTGGTCATCGGTGCGAACGACGTGGTGAACCCGTCTGCGCGAACCGACAAAGGCAGTCCGATATATGGCATGCCGATTCTCAACGCCGACCATTCACATAATGTCATTGTTAACAAACGCGGCAAAGGCACCGGGTATTCGGGAATCGAAAACGCGCTGTTCTACGGCGACAATACCCGGATGCTCTACGGTTCCGCGCAGTCCGCGCTTTCCGAAGTCATAGCCAATGTGAAGACTCTTGTGTAGCCGGCCGCGCAACGCAGACAGCGCGGTCACCGGATCAGTCTGCTACACGATCAGCGCGTACAGAAGGACGCCGAGAATGAACAGGCTGATACCGGTAAAGAACCACGACTTCAATCTGATAAACATGCCGATGCTCAAGGCTACCCGAACGTACTGAAGCACCACGAGTAGCAGGATACCAGCGGCGATAATTGCACCGCCGTTGGACGAAACAATTCCTTTCACCACAGCGGCGAGTGAGCGAGGCTGATTCTGCGAGGTGACGAATACTCCGAAGTTCGCCTTCGCACCCGAGTGCTCGTTGAGGTAGAGTACGCCGCCTATCACAATGACCACTGTGCAGAACATCATTCCCCAGAAGAGAATTCTTCCCATCCGTTTCTGAATACCGCGTTCGAGCTCTCTTTCTGCCTTTGTCATATCGATCCTTTTTCCAGATTCCTTCAATAAATACCGACACTCTTCGCAATCAACTGCAATCCAAGAACCGCGATGACTATGACGAAGACGAGCCGCAGAATTCGGCTTGGTGCCCGCAGCAGTACCCGCGCTCCGAAGGTGGCACCCGCAAGTACGCCGAGCACCACCGGCATGGTCAGCCCCGGATCAATATATCCGCGGGTGAAGTAGACTCCCGCACTTGCAGCTGCGGTAATGCCGATGATGAAATTGCTCGTGGTGGTCGAAATCTTGTACGGAAGGCGCATGATTCTGTCCATCGCAAGCACCTTCACCGCGCCCGAGCCGATACCAAGCAGTCCTGAGAGCACGCCCGCAACCCCGAGGAGACCTGTTCCGGCGAGCACGTGGTAGACCCGGTACTCCTTGACACCGTCAGCGGTGGGATACTCTCCCTCCATCCCCAGCCGCACCGCTATCGGGTCCGAAGGACGTTCGCTTGTCACATCGTCTTTCTGCCTCGAGGAAAGGTAGGCCGAATAGAGGAGCACAATTCCGAGCAGGATTCCGATGAACTGTGAGGGAACAACCGAAAGGAGAATTGCCCCGCCAACCGCGCCGGCCGCTGCTGCGGTCTCCAGAAAGAGTCCGATCCTCAGATTGCTCAGGCCCTGAGACATGAACGTCGGCGCGGCCGCCGAGGAGGTCACAATGACCGCAATCAATGAGGCGCCCATCGCGTAATGGATATTGACGCCCAGGAGTAGCATGAGCGCTGGAATCAGAACGACCCCGCCACCTAAACCCGTGAGTACGCCCAGAAGACCGGCAGCGAGCGAAATAAGGAAGACAAGCAGGAGGAAAAGCGTTACGGACATGAGATGGAATGACTCCTTGGCAAACCATAATAGAGTGTTCGGAACTCAAGGGCAATCGAAATTTCAGCGCATTGCCTTGATCGCCCTGACGTGAAGGAACAGCGCTGCGTGCCGACTCCACTTGGCGAGGAATGGATGTTCTTCGCACGCGAGTTCACCCGGTTGTGGTTCACCCAGCTGCTGGATGCAGAGGCCGTTCGCAGGAAGTGGATTGAGATACTGGGACAATGTACGTTGAAATCGCGGTACGTTGAAGGGCGGAAACTCTTCTGCAATCGGCGACCGGGAAAATGACCAGGTGTCTACGTAGGGATCACATCCGAAGTAATTGCCTACCAGCAACTTGTTCTTTTCACCACTGGCATCGGTGGTCCATTCAAGGCCTGGCGTGGCGAAGCAGGGGTGAAGGATCGAGAATACCAGCGCTCCACCGGGTCGAAGGACGCGAGCGGCCTCTGCGATTGCTCTGTCATAGTCGGCACCGTCCATGAGAGCCATGAACGAGATTGCCAGATCGAAGCTTTCGTCCTGGTACATCGAGAGCGCGGAAAATGATGAAACCGAGTACCTGATTCCGAGCGGTTGCTTCCGTTCAGCGTCCTGCGCATATTGGATCATACGTTCTGAAATATCGACACCACAGACACTTCGAGCGTGAGGTGCGATTTTTCTCGTATTGTATCCTTCGCCACAGCCGAGGTCGATCACATCTTTTCCGGAAACAGGGCCAATGAGCGCGAACATAGCTGGATTGTTCAATACTTCGCGGTACAGATCGTAACCGCGTCGGACCTGTTCTGCCCAGGCGGTAGCGTTCTGGTTCCAGTAACCGGAAACATCAGCGTCATCCATAATGTACCCTCCGAAATTGCTGCGTCAGAACTATAACCACCTTTGTCATGCGCTGTCACCATGTCACCGCCAATTGACGATTCACCTGACCATTGCAACGGGAAGGCCGAAAGAGTAGAATCATCGTCATACTACGCACATACAAGGCGCTGGAGGTTTCGAATGAAGAGTGTCATCTTCTATAGAAGTCACTATGGAAACACCCGTGCAATTGCCGATGTTCTTGCCCGGGAAATGATTGCCGAAGGTCATGATGCGGTGGTGAAGGATGTTCGCGATCGATTGCCGGACATGCGGGACATTGATCTCGCGATGGTTGGTTCGCCAACCCGGATGGGACGCGCGAATGGCAGGGCAGTGCGTCTGATCAGAAGGCTCCGAGGTAGCGGTTTCGCCGGCAAGTCGATTGCACTTTTCGATACCTATGGCCCGCTTCCCGCCACCGAGGCGGAAATGGAAAAGGGCCGACACCTTATCGAACCGGGAGCGGTCGGACGTCTGCGCAAGGCAGCGGTTGACCAGGGACTGCCGGTCTACGACCACGATCTGCGGTGTGAAGTCACCGGATTGAAGGGCCCGCTGAAAGAGCAGGACGTGCAGAAGGCCACAACGTTCGCAAGGGAGTTCGTTACCGCAGCGGAGAAGTAGGTCTCCACGGCTACATTGTCTCACACAATCAGCACAGACAGCCAAAGACACCCGGGAGGAAGGTCATGGAATTCTCTCATCTTGTGCGTCCCCGTTCGGTTGAAGAGGCGTACTCCTATGTCGTTGAACGGAACGCGCTATTGCTTGGCGGAGGAGCATGGTTACGCATGAGTCCAAGGAGCGTGGAGACCGCGGTCGATCTCTCGTCGCTCGATCTGCGATATATCCGGCAGTCAGGGCAACTCATTGAAATTGGCGCAATGGCGACGGCACGTGACGTCGAGACTTCAGCAGTCCTCGAACACGCGTTCGGCGACGTATTCAGACATGCGGCCGAAAACATAGTCGGCGTTCAAATGCGGAATATCGTCTCAATGGGCGGGACCATTGCCGGTCGCTTCGGATTCTCCGACCTCAATACGCTTTTTCTTGCACTCGATGCCCACCTTGTCCTTCACTCTGCCGGGGAGCTCGGAATCGAGTCCTTCCTCGCAAAAGCGCCGAAGTTTCCGCTGCTCATTGAAAAAGTCCTGATTGACAGCGGAATCCGTTCGGCGTTCAAGTCGGTACGTAATACGGCAACCGATCTTCCCATCCTCAACGCTGCAGTTGCCCTCACCCCGAAAGGTTGGAGGATAGCGGTGGGCGCGAGACCGGGGCCGGCACGGTCTGCGCCGAACGCCGCCCATCTCCTCGGTTCTGCAGAGACGCCGAGTGATGAACACATCGTCGCTGCGGCCCGGGCAACGGCCGAGGAACTTTCATTTCGGAGTGATATCCGCGGAACAGCAGAGTATCGCAGGAGTGTCTGCGCCGTACTGGTCCGTCGCGCATTAACGGAGGCAACCTCGTGAACATTACCATCACCATCAATGGACGGGAACGATCATTCGATATCCGTCCGGCAGATATGCTTGCCGACGTACTTCGTGATGCCGGTTTTGTTGAGGTAAAGAAGGGATGTGATACCGGAAGTTGCGGCGTCTGTACGGTACTTCTCGATGGTACGCCGATTCCCTCCTGTTCCTACTTCGCGGCTCGTGCGGACGGACACGAGGTGACCACTGTTGGCGGACTCGCGAGTGAAGCTGCCGAACTTGCTGAATACCTGGTTGCGGAAGGAGCGGATCAGTGCGGCTTCTGTGCTCCCGGATTCGCGATCACGGTGCACGCTATGAAGAAGGAATTTCCGTCCCCGACTGATGAACAGATCAGGCACTATCTCGCGGGAAATCTTTGCAGGTGCAGCGGATACGAAGGACAGATGCGGGCAATCAAGAGGTACCTGGAGGCGTCAAATGCCTGAACAGTTCAAAGAGGTAGCGAGGAGCAGGGCGAAGATCGACGGCAAAGGACTGGTGGTCGGTCGGCCGGCGTATACCGATGATTTTGCACCACGTGACGCTCTCGTGGTTCACATTATCCGGAGCCCTCACGCTCATGCACACATTCTGTCAATCGATACCTCCGCCGCTCTGAAACTGCCGGGCGTGGCGTCTGTTCTGACCTATAAGGATGTGGCGAGGATCCCCTACACCAGAGCCGGTCAGGGGCATCCTGAACCGAGTCCGCACGACAAGTTCATCCTTGACGAGTTTGTGCGATATGTGGGCGACGAGGTCGCGCTGGTTGCCGCCGTGGATGAAGTGACCGCGCGCGATGCGGCAGCCCTCGTGAAGGTGGAGTACGAGATTCTTCCGGCAGTGCTCGACTTCGAGAATGCAATCGACAACCCTGTTATCATCCATCCGGAACCGGAAATCCACGACATGTTTCCCATTGGCTTCGAACCGACGCGTAACGTTGCAGCCGCATACACCATGGAGATCGGTGACGTGGAGGCGATACTTGCCGACAGTGACGTCACCGTCGAACGCACCTATTATACTCAGGCTCAGGCCCACGTGGCGCTCGAGCCACACACTGCCTACACCTATCTTGATCTTCACGGCCGGCTGAACGTGGTGACTTCAACGCAGAACCCGTTCCACACCCGACGGCTTCTCGGTCAGGCACTCGCAATCCCGCTTCGAAACATCCGGGTACAGAAGCCGCGAATCGGGGGAGGGTTCGGCGCAAAGCAACATGTGCACGTAGAGCCATATGCCGCTCTCGTGACGCTCGCGACCGGAAGACCGGCGAAAGTAGTCATGAGCAGAAAGGAAGTATTCGAGAATACCTTCTCGCGGCACCAGATGCGGATCGACATTCGCATAGGTGCTCATCGGGACGGCCGAATCCGGGTGATCGATATGCAGGTGCTCTCCAACACCGGCGCATATGGCGAGCACGCACTCACTGTCTTTATGGTGGGCGGGTCGAAAACACTACCGTTGTACAACAAGGTGGAAGCGGTCCGTTTTGGCGGGCACATTGTCTACACGAACAAGATTCCTGCCGGAGCGTTCAGAGGGTACGGAGCAATTCAGGGTAATTTCGCGCTTGAGTCCGCGGTGGACGAACTCGCCCAGGAACTCGGAATTGATGCCCTGACACTGAGGACGACGAACATGATCGCGGAAGGGGAGACAAGCGAAGTCTTCAAGATCATGGGCGAAGGTGGTGAAGGCGTCGAAATGGTGGTCGAGAGCTGCAAGCTTGACTACTGCGTGAAACGCGGAAGTTCTCTCATTGGCTGGAATCCATCTCGACTCGCGTACGAAATTGCTCCTGGACGGATTCGCGCAAAGGGCATGGCGATCGCAATGCAGGGCTCCGGAATTCCGCTCATCGATATGGGCTCCGCTCACCTCGAACTGCAGGATGATGGTTTCTTCAAACTCCACATTGGAGCTACCGACCTTGGCACCGGAAGCGACACCATTCTCGCGCAGATTGCCGCCGAGGAGCTTGGCGTCTCGAGCGACGACATTGTCGTGTACGCCTCGGACACCGACCAGACGCCATACGACGTTGGCGCCTACGCTTCGAGCACTACCTATGTGTCCGGCAACGCTGTCGTGAAGGCTGCGCGTAATATGAAACAGGCGCTGCGCGAGGCGGTTGCCGACAAGTTCAACGTGGGGATTGATATCGTGCAGTTTGACGGCAGCCGATTCACCACATCGGACGGCACATTTCTTGTAGGTCTCAAGGAGTTCAGCGCCGATACGCTCTACCACAACGGCGCCAAGATGAAGACGATTGCGGCTTCCGGTTCGTTCACGGGGGAAAAGTCGCCGCCGCCCTATATGGCAGGCTTTGTCGAAATAGAACTCGATGTGGAAACCGGGAAGGTGGATGTAGTCGACTATGCTGCTGTAGTGGATTGCGGTACGACGATCAACACTAACCTTGCACGCATTCAGGTTGAGGGCGGTCTGCTGCAGGGAATCGGCATGGCGTTGTATGAGGATGTCCGGTACACGGAGTCGGGGCACATGCTCACAAACGATATGATGCAGTACAAAATTCCAACCAGACAGGATGTCGCGAAACTTACTGTAGAGTTCGCGGAAAGCTATGAACCCTCCGGGCCATTCGGGGCTAAGTCCGTTGGGGAAATTGGAATCGACACACCTCTTGCCGCCATTGCAAACGCAATCTTCAATGCGACCGGTGCCCGTATCCGCGAATTGCCGCTAACGCCACCGCGAGTGCTTGCGGCGATTCAGGCTGCAAGGCGCACTCTGGACTCTGCGAACTGAAACCTGCAATATAGGAATAATTC
>Ga0307375_10002946_pt1 | contig 17107 bp, 10 predicted proteins | sample TR1MG_FD_202531 | JGI IMG/M metagenome (GOLD analysis project Ga0307375, IMG submission 202531) | Soil microbial communities from Risofladan, Vaasa, Finland - TR-1 | ecosystem: Environmental > Terrestrial > Soil > Coastal area > Acid sulfate soil | place: Finland: Risofladan, Vaasa | collected... | reverse complement strand
CTGCTGGCACTGGCCCAGACGCCCGCCACCGCTGTGGTGGGATTGCGCGAGGTGGAACTGACTTACCCGGCCGAGGCGGTCCTCGAAGCCGTCCAGCAAGCCACGGTTGCAGCCCAGGTGCAGGGCAGGGTCCTCGCCGTGCGTGTCGATGTCGGTGCGCGTGTCAAGGCCGGCGAGGTGCTGATGAAGATCGATGCGCGCGAGGCGGCTCAGAATCTGGCCGGCGCCCAGGCCCAACTGGTCAATGCGCGCGCCAATTTCGAGCGGACGCGGAACCTCTATCAGCAGAAGTTCCTGAGCCAGGCGGCCTTCGACAAGGCCGAGGCCGATTTCAGGAGCGCCAAGGCTGCCGCCGGTCAAGCCGGTGCCGCCGCGAGCTATGCCACGATCACCTCGCCGATCGCCGGCATCGTCGCCCAGCGGCTGGTGGAGGCCGGCGACATGGCCACTCCCGGCCGGCCGCTGATCAGCATCTTCGATCCCAAGGCGCTACGCGCCGTCGCCAGCATTCCGCAGTACAAGCTGGACGTGGTGGAGCACACGCCCCGCGCCAAGCTGGAGTTCCCTGAGACCGGCCGGTGGGTCGATGCGGCCAGAGTCGAGTTGCTGCCAACCGCGGATCCCCAGACCCACGTCGTCACCGCCCGCGTCTACCTGCCCGAGAATCTGCCGGGGGCGTTGCCGGGCATGTTCGTGCGCGTCCATTTCGTCGTCGGCCGCGCCCAGAAGCTGCTCGTACCCGCCGCGGCGGTGCTGCACCGGGGCGAGGTCACCGCGGTCTATGTCGTCGATGACCAGGATCACCTGCACCTGCGCCAGGTGCGCCTGGGCGAGGCCTATGCCGGTGGCGACCGGGAAGTGCTGGCCGGACTTTCGGCGGGCGAGCGGGTCGCCCTGGATCCGATCGCGGCCAGCATCGGACAGAACAAGTAAGACCGGCATAGGGCAGAGCGTCCCGCCTCGGCCCCAGACCATAGCAAGCGCTGAGCAACCACCACTGAACACGGCAACGACTCATGGGCATCTCCGGACGTATCGCCAACTTCTTCCTGCGCAACTCGATGACGCCGCTGATCGCGTTGATCGCGTTGCTGCTGGGCATCTTCGCGGTGATCGTGACGCCTCAGGAAGAAGACCCGCAGATCAACGTCACCATGGCCAACGTCTTCATCCCCTTCCCAGGGGCCTCGGTCAAGGACGTCGAGTCCCTGGTGGCACAGCCGGCCGAGCAGGTGCTGTCGCGCATCTCCGGCATCGAGCACGTCTATTCGGTGTCGCGGCCGGGCATGGCGATCATCACCGTACAGTATCGCGTGGGCGAGGATCCGATCCAGGCGCTGGTGCGTCTCTACGACACCATCAACTCCCACCGCGACTGGGTGTCGCCCGATCTCGGCGTGCTCGCTCCGATCATCAAGCCGGTCGGCATCGACGACGTGCCGGTGGTCACGCTCACCTTATGGAGTCCGGGCACGAAGAATGTCGCTCCCAAGAGCGCTTATCAACTGGAACAGGTGGCCCACGCCGCCGAGATCGAGTTCAAGCGCATCCCCGGCACGCGCGACGTCACCACCGTCGGCGGCCCCGGCCACGTGATCCGCGTGGTGATGGACAGCGACCGGATGAACTCCTATGGCATTACCGCCGAGGACCTGAAGGCCGCCTTGCAACTGTCCAACGCCTCGCAGCCTTCGGGCAGCCTGGTCAGCGGCAATCAGGAGGTGCTGGTCCAGACCGGCACCTATCTGAGCTCCGCCTACGACGTCAAGCGGCTGGTCGTCGGGGTGCACGCCAACAAGCCGGTGTTCATGTCGGACGTGGCCCGGGTCATCGACGGACCCGACCAACCCACGAACTACGTCTGGCTCGGTACCGGGGAGGCGGCCAAGACCAAGAATATCGACGTCAAGGGCGAGTTTCCGGCGGTCACCCTGGCCGTCTCCAAGAAACCCGGGGTCAATGCCGCCGATGTCGCCGCCGAGGTCATCAGCCGCGCCAACAGCCTGAGGGGGTCCGTGATTCCCGAGGGCGTCGATTTCACCGTCACCCGCAACTACGGCCAGACGGCGACCGACAAGGCGCACAAGCTGATCGAGAAGCTCATCTTCGCCACGTCCATCGTCGTGTTGCTGGTGCTGTTCACCTTGGGCTGGCGCGAGGCGATCATCGTCGGCACCGCGGTCAGCCTGACCCTGGCCGCCACCCTGTTCGCCTCCTGGGCCTGGGGCTTCACCTTGAACCGGGTGTCCTTGTTCGCCCTGATCTTCTCCATCGGCATCCTGGTCGATGATGCCATCGTGGTGGTCGAAAACATCCACCGCTGGCATACCCGGGAGCCGGACAAACACTTGTGGCAGATCATCCCGGCGGCGGTCGACGAAGTAGGCGGGCCGACGATCCTCGCCACCTTCACGGTGATCGCGGCGCTCCTGCCGATGGCTTTCGTGACCGGGCTGATGGGGCCCTTTATGAGCCCGATCCCGATCAACGCCTCGATGGGCATGTTCATCTCGCTGGCCGTCGCCTTCGTCATCACGCCTTGGCTGGCGCTGAAGCTGCTCAAGGGCGAGGTGGGTCATCACGGCACCGGGCCCGCTGCCATGCAACCAAGCGGCAAGACGGAGCGGCTGTTCCGCCGGGTGCTCACCCCCTTCCTCGATCCGCAGACCGGGGCGCGGGCCAGGCGCAAGCTATGGCTGGGCGTGTTCGTCGCGATCTTGCTGTCGCTGTCGCTGGTGGTGGTCAAGCTGGTGGTGATGAAGATGCTGCCCTTCGACAACAAGAGCGAGTTTCAGGTCGTGCTCGACATGCCGGTGGGCACGCCGCTGGAGGACACCGCCAAGGTGCTGCACGAAATCGGTGGCTACCTGTCCACGGTGCCGGAGGTAAGCGATTACGAAGCCTACGCCGGCACCGCCAGCCCGATCAACTTCAACGGTCTGGTGCGTCAGTACTATCTGCGCGCCAGTCCGGAGCTGGGCGACATCCAGGTCAACCTCACCGACCTGCATCAGCGCGAGCGCCAGAGCCATGATATAGCGATGTCGGTGCGCGCCAGGATCGCCCAGATTGCCCAGAAATACGGCGGCATCGCCACGGTGGTCGAGGTCCCACCGGGTCCGCCCGTGCTCTCGCCGATCGTGGCCGAGATCTACGGCCCGGACTACGCCGGCCAGGTCGCGGTGGCGAAGAAAGTCATGGCGCAGTTCAAAGCCACCCCCGACATCATCGGCATAGACAGCAGCATCGATGCGCTGGCGCCCAAGGTGGTGCTGCACGTCTCACAGAGCAAGGCCGCCCTGGCCGGCGTGGCGCAGCAGGACATCGTCGATGTGGTGGGCATGGGCCTGTCGGGCGAGAACGTGACGCCGGTGCATGATGGCGAGTCCAAGTACGAAATCCCGGTGCGCATCACCCTGTCAGCGGAGCAGCAGAACTCGATAGACCAGCTGCTGAAATTGAGGGTGCGCGCGCGCGACGGCAAGATGGTCCCGATTTCGGATCTGGTCGATGTGGAGCACGTCCGGCGTGAGCAGGTGATCTATCACAAGGATCTGCTGCCGGTCGTCTACGTCTTCGGCGACATGGGCGGAAAAATCGATTCGCCGATCTACGGCATGTTCGATATCCGCGCCAGGACGCATGACATGTCCTTGGCCGGCATCCCGGGGGCGGGCGGCAAGCTGGGCGAGTATTTCATCAGGCAGCCCAAGGATCCCTATGCCGGCTACAGCCTGAAGTGGGACGGCGAGTGGCAGGTCACCTACGAGACCTTCCGCGACATGGGCATCGCCTACGCGGTCGGACTGATTCTGATCTACCTTCTGGTGGTGGCGCAGTTCAAGTCCTATCTGGTGCCCTTGATCATCATGGCGCCGATCCCGCTCACCGTCATCGGCGTGATGCCCGGCCATGCATTGTGGGGCAGCCAATTCACCGCCACCTCGATGATCGGCATGATCGCCCTGGCGGGGATCATCGTCCGGAACTCGATCCTGCTGGTCGATTTCATCAACGAGCAGGTGGCCGACGGTGTCGATTTCGCCGAGGCGGTGATCCAGTCGGCCATCGTGCGCGCCAAGCCGATCGTGCTGACCGGCCTGGCGGCCATGCTCGGCGCCTTGTTCATCCTCGACGATCCGATCTTCAACGGCCTGGCGCTGGCCCTGATTTTCGGCATCTTCGTGTCCACCCTGCTGACTCTGGTCCTGATTCCGGTGCTCTACTACGTGGCGATGCATAGCCGCATGGCGGCGGTGAGCGCCGGGCAGGACGCCCCCAATTCATCCAACTAATCATTTTCGCAAAGGAAAAACTATGACCGTCAATCAAATCGTCCGCATCGTCGCCGGCTTCTTCGTCATGCTCTCGCTCGCGCTGGGCGTCGAGGCGAGCCCGCTGTTCGTGAACAAATATTGGCTGTTCTTCACCCTGTTCGTCGGTTTCAACCTGTTCCAGAGCGGCTTCACCAAGTTCTGCCCGCTCGACATCATCCTCAAGAAGCTGGGCGTGAAGGAGAGCAGCAGCGCAGGCTGCGCCTGACGCTTCCGGCGAGGGCGCTGCGGTGGAACGCCACCCCGGTACCCGGTAGCTTCAGCGGCTGGCGATATAATGCAACTTTCCACGTCGAGGAATGACCGATGATCGCCGAATCCGAGCATTACATCAGGGCCATTGCGCTGTTCGATGCCGCCAACGGCGAAGACCCGAACACCGAGACCGAAGCGGGTCGGCAATACCCCAAGGAACTCCTCTACGCCCAGCGCATGAGCGAGATGCTCGAGCGCTTTGCCCCAGACGCGCCGGAAGTGGTGCGTCTGGCGGTGCGCAGCCAGCACATCCAGCGCTGGAAAATTCCCCGCAAGGATTATCCGATGACGCCCCAGGGCTACCAGCTCTGGCGTACCACCTTGTACCGCTTCCACGCCGACACCGCCGGCAGGCTGATGAAGCAGGCCGGCTACGACGACGAGATGATCGAGCGGGTGAAGAAGGTCGTCGGCAAACGCGGTCTCAAGGTCAATCCCGAAACCCAGATGATGGAAGACGTGGTCGACCTGGTGTTCATCGAGCACTATCTGACAGGCTTTGCCGCCCAGCACCCGGAGTACGACGAGGCGAAGTGGCTGGACATCCTGAGGAAGACCTGGAAGAAAATGTCTCCGGCCGGACACGAGGCGGCGCTGTCGAAAATCAAGCTGCCCGAGCATCTGGTGCCGCTGATCCAGAAGGCGGTCGGCGGCTAGTGCCCGTTTTATCGCCGGGAAGCGCTTACCCGGTGATAACCACGAGCGCTTGTGCTGCGAAGCAGTTCTAGCGTTTGCTACGACCTCGGAGGCCACTATGGAAATCGGATTTATCGGACTGGGGCTGATGGGGCGGCCCATGGCGCTGCATCTGGCCCGGGCTGGCCACCGTCTGCATCTTTGGGCGAGGCGACCGGCTGCGCTCGAACCCTTTCGCGAGGTCGATGCCCACGTCCATGTCAGCGCCGCGGAAGTGGCCAGGCACGCGAAGATCGTATTCACCGTGGTGGCTGATGCCCCCGACGTGGAACAGGTCTGCCTGGGCCAGGGCGGCATCAGTGAGGGTACGGAACCTGGCGCAGTCGTCGTGGACATGAGCACCATCGCCCCGGCGGCGGCGCGCGACATCGCTGTCCGGCTCGCGGCCCGCGGCATCGAATTCCTCGACGCGCCGGTGTCCGGCGGCGAGGTCGGCGCCATCAACGCGGCGCTGACCATCATGGTCGGCGGCAAGCCTGCGGTGTATGAGACCATCCTGCCGCTATTCGAAATTCTCGGCAAGTCGGTGACGCTGATCGGCGACTCGGGCGCGGGACAGGTGGCCAAGGCCTGCAACCAGATTCTCACCGGTGTCGGCGTTGCGGCCCTGGCCGAAGCCTTCAACTTTGCCCGGAAGAGCGGCGTCGATGCCGCCAGGGTGCGCGAGGCGCTGATGGGCGGTTTCGCCTACAGCAAGATCCTGGAGAACCACGGCCAGCGCATGCTCGACCGCAATTTCAAGCCAGGCTTCAAATCCTGGATGCACCAGAAGGACCTGCGCATCGTCATGGAGGAGGCTCACCGCCTGGGCCTGATGCTGCCCAGTGCGGCGGCGACGGCGCAGATGTTCAACGCCATGGTCGGCTTCGGTCTGGGCGAGGAAGACTCGGTCGCCATGCTGAAGCTGCTGGAGACGATGAGCGGCCAGGCATGAGGCTGGGCTTCATCGGCCTGGGGGCGATGGGGCAGCCGATGGCGCTGCGGCTGCTGCGCGCCGGCCATAGCCTGTCCGTCTGGGCACGGCGGCCGGAGCGTCTGCAAGCGCTGATCGAGGCGGGTGCCCGTGGCTGCCGCAATCCGGCCGAGGTGGCCGCGAGTGCCGAGCTGGTGTTCACGATGGTGACCGCCGATGCCGACGTCGCCGGTATCGCGTTCGGCCCCGGGGGCCTGATACACGGCTTTGCGCCGGGCGGCATCCACGTCGACATGAGCACGATTTCAGCGCAGACGACGCGCGCTCTGGCGCAGCGCTGGGCGCAGCGGGGCATCGCCATGCTCGATGCGCCGGTCTCGGGCGGCGTGGTGGCGGCGAACAGCGCCAAGCTGGCGATCATGGTCGGCGGCGAGGCCCGGACGCTGGCGCGGGTGCTACCGCTGTTCGAAATTCTCGGCGCTACCATCGTCCATGTCGGTGGCAACGGCGCCGGGCAGGTGGCCAAGGCTTGCAACCAGATGGTGATGGTGGCGGCGATCGAGGCCTGCGCCGAGGCGATGCGTCTGGCCGCTGCCTCCGGGGTGGCCGTCGAGCGGGTACTGCGGGCGGTGTTGGCAGGCGCTGCCGGGTCGCGTGTGCTCGAGGTGTTCGGTGCGCGCATGGCGACGCGCGACTTTGCCGCCGGGGTCGAGGCGCGGCTGCATCACAAGGATTTCGGCATTCTGATGAATGAAGCCCAGCGCCTGGCTTGCCCGCTGCCGGTCGCCGGCCAGGTGGCCCAGCAACTCAACGCCCTGATGGCGCTCGGCTGGGGCGGCGAGGATAGCGCCTCGCTGCTCAAGGTGCTGGAAGCAGCCCATGTCTGAGCGCGAGTGCCGATGAGCGCGCGTCTCGATCGACTGACCGAGGGCGAGCTGCGCAAGATCATGCTCGAGCAGCAGGCGATCCTCGACAACGCCACGATCGGCATCCTGTTCTCGCGCAATCGTCAGCTCGTCTCCAGCAACGCGCTCTGCGCCGAAATGTTCGGCTACGCGCCGGGCGAACTGATCGGGCTACCCGCCGTGGCGCTCTACTCGTCCGCCGAGGCTTACCAGGAGCTCGGTCGCGAGGCGGCGCCGGTACTGTCCTCGGGCTCTGCCTTCCATGCCGAGACCCAGTACAAGCGCAAGGACGGCTCGCTGTTCTGGTGCCGGGTATCGGCCAAGGCCGTTGATCCGCACCGTACCCAGGACGGCACCATCTGGATCATGGAGGACGTCAGCGAGGACCGGGCGCTGCGCGAGGCGTTGGAGCAGTCGATCCGCGAACTCGGGACGATTTTCGAGACCGCCGTGATCGGCATCGTGGTCTTGCGCAAGCGCAGGATTGCGCGCTGCAACCGCCGCATGGAGGAGCTGTTCGGTTATGCGCCCGGCGAGATGCTCGGTCAGTCCACGCGGCTGTGGTATTTCACCGAGGAAGATTACGCCGGCCCGGGCGCGGCCGCCTATCTCGAGCTGGCGCAGGGCAATCTGCACCAGCGCGAGCAACTGTTCCGGCGCAAGGACGGCTCATCGTTCTGGGGCAGGCTCTCGGCCCGGGCCTTCGATCCCGCCCGGCCTGAGGCGGGAGCAGTAGGCTTGTTCGAGGACATCACCGACAAGCGCCAGGCAGAAGCACAGGTGCGCGCTGCGCTCGAACAACAGGAGATGATCTTCAACAACGCCGCGGTCGCCATCGTGTTCGTCCGGAACCGCGTGATCCAACGCTGCAACCGCCGTCTCGAAGACATGTTCGGCTACTCCGAGGGCGAACTGGTCGGCAATTCGACCTTGATGCTGTTTCCGACCGTGGGCGAATACGACGCCTTCGGCGCGAGCGCCGCCGAGACCATCCGCCGCGGCGACACCGTGATCCACGAGCTGCGCGTCCAGCGCAAGGACGGCAGCAGGTTCTGGCTGCGGGCCACCGGATGCAAGACCGATGCTTCTGGTCCGATGCTCGACGTGATCTGGATCTTCGAGGATGTCACCGAGCGCCATCAGGCCGAGGAGGATCTGGCGCGTGCGCGCGGCGAACTGGAGCTGCGCGTGGCCGAGAGAACCGCCGAGCTGGCCAGCACCAACGAGCAGCTGCAGGAGGAGATCTTCGAGCGCCTGCAGGCCGAGCAACGCATCTGGCATCTGGCCCACCACGACGCCCTGACCGGCTTGCCCAATCGCAGCCTGCTGCTCGATCGCCTCGACCAGGCGCTGACCCAGGCGGCGCGCACCCGGCATCGGCTGGCGGTGATCTTCCTCGATCTGGACCGTTTCAAGAGCATCAACGATACGCTCGGCCACGCCGTCGGCGACCAGTTGCTGAAGCACGTCGCCGAACGCCTGCGCGCCGCGGTGCGCGCCGTCGATACCGTATCCCGCTTAGGCGGCGACGAGTTCGTGATGGTGCTGCACGAGATCGACCGTCCCGACGATGCGGTGCTGGTGGCGGAGAAGGTGATCGCCGCGCTGGCCCAGGCGGTGGCGATCGAGGGGCATCGACTGCTGGCGACGCCCTCGATCGGCATCAGCATCTATCCCGACGACGGCGACGAAGCCTACGCGCTGATGAAAAACGCCGATACGGCGATGTACCACGCCAAGGCCAGCGGTCGCAACAACTTCCAGTTCTTCACCGCGAAGATGAACGAGGAAGCCGCGCGCCTGTTCAATCTGGAGCACCGGCTGCGCGGCGCCATCGAGCGCGGCGAGTTCCTGCTCCACTACCAGCCGCTGATCGACCGCCAGAAGAACGCCGTGTGCGGCATGGAAGCGCTGGTTCGCTGGCAGGATCCGGAGCGCGGGTTGATTTCGCCCGCTGAGTTCATCCCGGTGGCAGAGGAGACCGGGCTGATCGTGCCGCTGGGTCTGTGGGTGCTGAAAGAGGCCTGTCGCCAGAACAGCGCCTGGCAGGCGCAGGGCTATCCGCCGCTGCCGGTGTCGGTGAATATCTCGCCGCGCCAGTTCCGCGAGCGGGGGCTGGTGGACGCGGTGCGCACCGCGCTCGCGGAAACCGGCCAGCCACCCGGGCTGCTCGAACTGGAGATCACCGAGTCCACCCTGATGCACGATGCCGACGAGACCCTGGAAAAGCTGCGCCTGATAGCGGCCATGGGCGTGCGCCTGGCGATCGACGACTTCGGCACCGGCTATTCCAGCCTGAGCTACCTGAAGCGCTTCCCGGTGCACAAGCTGAAGATCGACCAGAGCTTCGTCCGCGACCTGGGTGTCGACCGCGACGATGCCGCCATCGTCGCGGCCATCATCGCCCTGGCGCGCGCCCTGGGTCTGAAGGTGCTGGCCGAGGGCGTGGAAACCGATGCCCAGTTCGCGGCGCTGGCCAGCTACGGCTGCGTCGAGTTCCAGGGCTTCCTGTTCTCCCGGCCGCTCGCGGCCGACAACGCTGAGGCCATCTTCAGGCCGCCGGCGCTGCGGCTTCGGGCATAATGCCGCTTTTGAGAAAACGAGGATTTAGCCATGAACCCGATCACCACCGACAGCGGCCTCGTCATCGAGGACATCAGCGTCGGCAGCGGCGCAGAAGCCGGCAGCGGCCAGACGGTTTCAGTCCATTACACCGGCTGGCTGACCGACGGCACCAAGTTCGATTCGAGCAAGGACCGCGATGAGCCGTTCGAGTTTCAGCTCGGTGCCCGCTGGGTGATCGCCGGCTGGGACGAGGGCGTGGTCGGGATGAGGATAGGCGGCAGGCGCAAACTCACCATCCCGCCGGAACTGGGTTACGGCGCGCGCGGCGCCGGCGGCGTGATCCCGCCCGAGGCCACCCTGGTGTTCGAGGTCGAACTGCTCGGCTTGAGCTGAGCGCCGGATTCCGTCGTGTCCGTCGCGTTGCCGTCGAAGCTGCCGCAGGTCGGCACGACGATCTTCACCGTGATGTCGAAGCTCGCCGGTGAATGCGGCGCCGTGAACCTGTCGCAAGGTTTTCCGGACTTCTCGGCGCCGCAGCGGCTGTTCGATCTGGTCGCCCGGCATATCGCCGCGGGCCATAACCAGTACGCGCCGATGGCTGGCGCTGTCTCGCTGCGCGAGGCCATCGCCGAGAAGGTTTTCGCGATCTACGCCGCGGACTACGACGTCGAGGCCGAGATCACCGTCACCGCCGGCGCGACGCAGGCGATTTTCACCGCGATCTCTGCCTGTGTCCGGCCCGGCGACGAGGTCATCGTCTTCGCGCCGGTGTATGACTCCTACGTGCCGGGCATCGCGTTGAATGGCGGCCGCGCGGTGGTCGCGACCCTGTCCTTTCCCGACTACCGGCCAGACTGGAACGAGGTGCGCGCCCTGATCACGCCGCGCACCCGGATGATCGTGATCAACTCGCCGCACAATCCCAGCGGCGCGGTGTGGTCGGCCGACGACCTCGACCGGCTGGCGGCATTGACCCGAAACACCGACATCGTCATCGTCAGCGACGAGGTCTATGAGCACGTCGTCTTCGCCGACAGCGGACAGCGGCACCACAGCGTCACGGCGCACCCACAGTTGCGCGAGCGCAGCTTCGTCGTCTCCAGCTTCGGCAAGACCTATCACATCACCGGCTGGAAGATCGCCTACTGCCTGGCGCCGGCGCAGCTGACGGCCGAGTTCCGCAAGGCGCACCAGTTCGTGGTGTTCGCGGTGAACCATCCGATGCAGCTGGCGCTGGCCGACTTCATGCGCGAGCAGCCCGAGTTTGCCCTGGAGCTGGCGGCGTTCTACCAGGGCAAGCGGGATTTTTTCCGCGCTGCGCTCGCCGTTTCCCGATTCGAACTGCTGCCCTGCGCCGGCACCTACTTCCAGCTGGCGCGCTACGCGGCGATCTCCGATGAGCCCGATACCGAATTCGTGCAGCGCCTGGCGCGCGAGCACGGGGTTGCGGCGATTCCGGTATCGGTGTTCTATCCCCGGCCCGAGGATAGACGCGTGATCCGCTTCTGCTTCGCCAAGAACGAGGAGACGCTGGCCGCCGCAGCAGAGCGGCTGGTCGGGGTCTAGGCCGCTGCGCGGCACAAGCGCCCGTTTTGTCCCGGGAAAAAGCATCCCGGGACAATTACGGGCGCTAGCCTTCGACCATGCGTCTGATGACGGTGTTGAAAGGAGCTATCCACTCCGGCGCGAACTGGTTGTCGCAGGCATTCACTTCGGCGATCGCGCGCAGCAGGGAGCGCGACTGGCCGCGGTGGCTGTGCTTCAGGGTGACTGCCTCGAAGGCATCGACGATGGCCAGGATTTTCGCGCCGGCGCAGATCTCGTCCGCCTTGAGCTGCTGCGGATAGCCGCCACCGTCGGGCATCTCGTGGTGTTGGGCGACCATCTGTGCGGCTCCCAGCCAGCCCTCCATGCGTTCGAGCAAGCCTGCGGCCTGGGTCGGGTGGCTCTGCAGCCGCCGCCGGTCCTCCTCGGTAAATTTTTCCACCCTGAGCCAGACAGACTCGGGCAGGAACATCATGCCGACATCGTGCAGGTAGATGGCGGCCTCCAGTTGGATCGCATCGACCGGCTTGCCGGCGGCCCGGTTGGTGTCCTGCGCGAGCTGCAGCAGGCGCTTGCTGCGCCCCTTGAACAGCGGCGAACGCGCTTCGAATTGCAGCGCCAGCGAGCGGAAGAAACGCAGATCGGCGGCGACGTTCTCCGGGCTGCGGGCGATCGCCGAAGGCCGCGGTCGGAGCACGCGTGCGGCGCCTGCCGGCCGGAAGCCGGTGACCGCCTCGATCAGCAGCACCGCGCCTTCATCGAGCGCGTTGCTGCTGGCGCTGGCCAGCCTCTCCAGGCCGCCGACCAGTTCGACCAGTTTCAACTGATCGAGCGGGCGCTGGCCGGTCAGGGCTTCCATCGCCAGTTCGAGCCGGTCCATGGCCAGCAGGATCACTTCGGCGAGCAGCTCCGAGAAGTCGAGCTCTCCGGCGCGCAGCCGCGCCAGCAGCGTCTCGATCGGGTGGGCGATGGCCACGCCGATATCCACCTTGCAGATGGCGGCATTGCCCTTGACGTTGTGCAGGGCGCGAAACAGGTCGGCGACCAGGGCCATGTCCCGTGGCGCCGCCTTGAGCCGGGCGATGTCGCGTTCGATGTTCGGCACCTGGTCGGTGAGATCGTCGATGAATTCCTGCAGCGATTCGCGGTCGGCGACCCGGGGCTGGAGCAAGGCGGTGATATCCATAGGTCGGCTTCTGCGGGATGGTTTCCGGGACATGCGGCAGGCGCGCGCAGCCCTTAGGTCTGACTCCAGGAGTCCCTGAGGGTCACGGTGCGGTTGAATACCGGTCGACCGGCCTGCGAATCGACGCGGTCGGCGACGAAATAGCCGTGGCGCTCGAACTGGAAGCGCTCCTCCGGCTGCGCGGCTCTCAACGCCGGTTCCAGATAAGCGGTGATGAGCCGCTTGCTGTCGGGGTTGAGATCGGCGAGATAGTCGCGCTCTTCCCCCTGTTCCTTGGCGCCCGGATGCGGGCGGGAAAACAGCCGGTCGTAGAGCCTCACCTCGGCCGGATAGGCGTGACGCGCCGAGATCCAGTGCAGGTTGCCCTTGACCTTGTAGCCGTCGGCGCCCGGCGTGCCCGACTTGGAGTCGGGCAGGTATTCGCAATGGACGCTGACAACCCGGCCCTCGGCATCGTGCTCCGCGCCGACACACTTAACCACGAAGCCGTAGCGCAGGCGCGCCATGCTGCCCGGAGTGAGGCGGTGGTAGCCCTTGGTCGGCTTGTCCAGGTAGTCGTCGCGCTCGATCCACAGCTCCTTCGAAAATGGGATTTCACGCTTGCCGAGCTCGGGTTTCAAGGGGTGGTTGGGGGCGTGGCAGATCTCTTCCTGATCCTCGGGGTAGTTGTCGATGACCAGCTTCAGGGGATCGAGCACCGCGATGCGGCGTTGCGCGCGCTCGTTGAGATCCTCGCGCATGCAGTCTTCCAGCAGACTCATGTCGATCCAGGAGTCCGACTTGGAGACGCCGATGCGCTCGGCGAACAGGCGGAAGCCATCGGGCGTGAAGCCGCGGCGGCGGGCGCCGACCAGGGTGGGCATGCGCGGATCGTCCCAACCGTCGGTGTGCCCCTCTTCGACCAGTTGGATCAGGCGGCGCTTGGAGAGCACGACGTAGGTCAGGTTGAGCCGGGAGAACTCGTACTGACGCGGCAGCGGGACAGTGAGCAGGCCCAGCGCCGCGAGCCTTTCGTTGAGCCAGTCGTAGAGCGGTCGATGGTCCTCGAACTCGAGCGTGCAGAGCGAGTGGGTGATGTTCTCCAGTGCGTCCGAGATGCCGTGGGCGTAGTCGTACATCGGGTAGAGGCACCATTTGTCGCCGGTGCGGTGATGGGTGCCGTGGCGGATGCGGTAGGCGATCGGATCGCGCAGATTGAGATTGGGCGAGGCCATGTCGATCTTCAGGCGCAGCACGTGGGCGCCATCGGCGAATTCGCCGGCTCTCATGCGCCGGAACAGGTCGAGGTTTTCCGCCACGGAGCGGTCCCGGTGCGGCGAGTTCTTGCCCCCTTCGGTCAGCGTGCCGCGGTGTTCGCGGATGGCTTCGGCGGACAGGCTGTCCACGTAGGCGAGGCCGGCCGTGATCAGCGCCTCGGCGAATTCGTAGAGCCAGTCGAAGTAGTCCGAGGCGTAGTAGAGGTTGTTCCCCCAGTCGAAGCCCAGCCAATGCACCGCATCGATGATCGAGTCGACGTACTCCTGCTCCTCCTTGGCCGGGTTGGTGTCGTCGAAGCGCAGATGGCAGGCGCCGCCATAGTCGCGCGCCAGGCCGAAGTTGAGGCAGATGCTCTTGGCGTGGCCGTAATGCAGGTAGCCGTTGGGTTCGGGCGGAAAGCGGGTGCGGATCCTGGCCGAATCGAGCGGTGCATCGGCCTGGAGCGCGGCCGGGCCGGGACGGCCGGAGAAGCGGCGTGTCGCGTTTCTTCCCGTCGCCAGGTCGTCCTCGACGATGTTGCGGATGAAGTTGGCGGTGGGGTTGTCGGCGGACATGGCGTTGCGCGGGGGTTGCGATGAGAGGCGGCCATTTTACGGCAAAGCCGCCGCCCCGCCGTGTAAAATGCGCTCATGATTCACGGGCGCTCCGGCCATCCCGCCGCTAGCCAAATGAAGCCGGGCGACCCGGCTGCTGCACGGGCGCGTCTCGAAGCCCGTCTGGCGGCGAGGCCTGCGCTCGCCTACGACGAGGACTTGCCGATCGCCGCGCGGCGGGCCGAGATCGCCGCGGCGATTCGAACCCATCAGGTGGTCATCGTCTGCGGCGAGACCGGCTCGGGCAAGACCACGCAATTGCCCAAGATCTGCCTCGAACTGGGCCGCGGTTGTGCCGGCCTGATCGGCCACACCCAGCCGCGCCGCATCGCCGCGCGCGCCACCGCCGCGCGCATCAGCCAGGAGCTGAAGAGCGAACTCGGCCGCCAGGTCGGCTACAAGATCCGCTTCACCGACCGCGTCTCGCCTGAGACCTACATCAAGCTGATGACCGACGGCATCCTGCTCGCCGAGACCCAGGCCGATCCGCTGCTGCGGCAGTACGACACGATCATTCTCGACGAGGCGCACGAGCGCAGCCTGAACATCGACTTCCTGCTCGGGCATCTGAAGCAGGTGCTGCCCAAGCGTCCGGATCTCAAGCTCATCGTCACCTCGGCGACCCTCGATGCCGAGCGTTTCTCCCGGCATTTCGACGGCGCCCCGGTGTTCGAGGTCTCCGGCCGCCTCTACCCGATCGAGCTGCGCTGGCGACCGGTGCTCGATGATGCCAAGGATACGGACATCAACGACGCCATCGTCGCTGCGGTGGATGAGGCGCACCGCACCGGCCCCGGCGACGTGCTGGTGTTCCTGCCCGGCGAGCGCGAGATCCGCGAGGCCGCCGAAGCTTTGCGCAAGCACCACCCGCCAGCCACCGAGATTCTCTCGCTGTTCGCGCGCCAGTCGGCGCAGGAGCAGTCGCGCGTCTTCCAGCCGCACCAGGGGCGGCGCGTGGTGCTGGCGACCAACGTCGCCGAGACTTCGCTCACCGTGCCGGGGATCCGCTATGTGGTCGACACCGGCTTGTCCCGGGTCAAGCGCTACTCGCACCGCAACAAGGTGGAACAACTGCAGGTGGAGTCGATCTCCCAAGCCGCCGCCAACCAGCGCGCCGGCCGCTGCGGGCGTATTGCCAGCGGCATCTGCTTCCGCCTTTATAGCCAGGAGGATTTCGACAAGCGGCCGCCCTACACCGACCCGGAGATCCTGCGCGCGTCGCTGGCCGGCGTGATCCTGCGCATGAAGACGCTGAAGCTGGGCGGCGTCGAGGACTTTCCTTTCCTGCAGCCGCCGCCGCCGAGGATGATCGCCGACGGTTACCGGCTGCTCAATGAGTTGGGCGCAGTCGATGCGGGCAACGAGCTGACCGAGGTCGGCGGCGAGTTGGCCAGACTGCCGACCGACCCCAAGCTCGGGCGCATGATCCTGGCGGCGAGGACCGAGGGCGCGCTGCGCGAAGTGCTGATCATCGCCGCCGCCCTGTCCTTGCAGGACGTCCGGGATAGGCCGGCAGAGCAGGCGGCAAGCGCCGATCAGGCGCACGCCAAATGGAGGGATGAGAAATCCGAGTTCCTTTTCTATCTCAAGTTGTGGGCCGCCGCCGACGAGGTGTTTTGCCACGAATCCCAGCCCAAGCAACGGGCATGGTGCCGGCAGAACTTCGTCTCCTGGCTGCGGCTGCGCGAGTGGCGCGACATCCACGGCCAGCTCCACGCCGTCTGCGCCGAGCACGGCTGGCGGGAGAATGAGCTGCCGGCCTCTTTCGAGGCGATCCACCGGGCGCTGCTCGCCGGGCTGCTCGGCCACGTCGGCTTGAAGAGCGAGGAAGAAGGGCATTATCTCGGCGCGCACGGCATCAAGTTTTACCTCCACCCGGGCTCCAGCCTCGCCAGAAAAGCCGGGCGCTGGGTGATGGCGGCGGAGCTCATGGACACTTCGCGCCTCTATGCGCGCACCGTCGCCAGAATCGAGCCGGAATGGCTGGAGCGGGTGGGCGCTCATCTGATCAGGCGCCACGTCTATGAGCCGCACTGGGAGAAGTCTTCCGGCCAGGTGGTGGCGTGGGAGCGCGCCACCTTGCACGGCCTGCTGCTCTATGCCAAACGCCGGGTACAGTTCGGCAGCAAACCCCAGGAAGCGGTGCTCGCCCGGGAGTTGTTCATCCGCGGCGCCCTGGTGGACGGCGACTTGCATGAGGACTTCGTCCGGCGCGCGAAATTTTTCCAGCACAACCGCAAGCTCATCGCCGAGATCGAACAGCTCGAGCACAAGTCGCGCCGCCCCGACGTGCTGGTGGACGAGGAACTGATCTACGCCTTTTACGATGCCAAGATTCCCGGCGGCATCACCACGCTCGCCGCCTTCGAACACTGGCTGCGCGAAGTTGGGCGGGAGCAGCCGCGCCTGCTGATGCTGGAGCGCGAGCAGTTGATGCGTCACGAGGCCGCCGGCATCACCACCGATGCCTTTCCGCATCAGCTTGAGTTCCACGGCCGGAGGCTCGAGCTCTCCTATCATCACGATCCAGGGGCGGCCGACGACGGCGTCACCCTGACGCTGCCCTTGGGGAGCGTTAACCAGGTCTCGGCCAACCGCTGCGAATGGCTAGTGCCGGGTCTGCTCGCGGAGAAGGTGAAGCAGTTGCTGAAGACCCTGCCGCAGCGATTCCGCAGCCGCCTGATGCCGCTCGATGCCTTCGCCGAGGCGTTCTGCGATCGAGACCATGACTTCGAAGAGCCGCTGGTGCGGGCGCTGACCCGCGCCGTCGAGGAGCGTCTGGCCATGAAGTTGCCGCTCGACGCCTTCCGTCCCGGCGAGCTGCGGCCCCACCTGGCTATGAATTACCGGCTTCAGGA
>Ga0307375_10002944_pt1 | contig 17111 bp, 14 predicted proteins | sample TR1MG_FD_202531 | JGI IMG/M metagenome (GOLD analysis project Ga0307375, IMG submission 202531) | Soil microbial communities from Risofladan, Vaasa, Finland - TR-1 | ecosystem: Environmental > Terrestrial > Soil > Coastal area > Acid sulfate soil | place: Finland: Risofladan, Vaasa | collected... | reverse complement strand
TGCTGCGTTCCCACTCGCGGTAGTACCAGAGCCCCGAGTGAAGCCAGAAGAAGGCGAATACGCCGATGAGCAAGGCAATCATGAATTTGGCGGCGATCCACACCTGCGGATACTTGGCGAAATCGTGACTATTGGCATGGGGTGCGAAGGTGGCAAAGCCAGCGGTGGCCAGCTGCTTTTTCTTGCCATCATGACACTCCCGGCAGGTCTTCAGGCGGTTGTCGGGGTGCACCTTGGACTTGGGATCCTTCGCCGACAGTATGCCGTGGCTGCCGTGGCAGTTGTAGCACTTGGCCGTATCGGTATAGCCCAGCTTGGTGACTTGGCCGTGATAGGTGTCGCGGTAGGATTTGAGCCGGTCCTTGTGGCAACTGCCGCATGCCTCGTTGTTGAGGAGCTTGAACGAATCCAGCGAGGTATTGGTGATCTCGTGGTTGGTGTGGCAAGTAGTGCAGACAGGCGCCTTGGCATTGTTCTTGTCGAGAACCTCCTTGCCATGCACTGATGATGCGAAGGTTTCGAGTTGCTCGTCGTGGCATTTCTCGCCGCACAGGGCGGGAACCTCTTTGCGCCATGCAACATATTCCGGGCTCTTCTTGTCGACCGGCACGTTGAAGCCGTGCGTATCGTGGCACTGGGTGCAGGTGGCATTGGCCTGCGTCGGATTATCCTGATTCGGACGGGCATGGAAGGATTTCTTGTAGGCCTCGATGTTCTGTACCACCACGCCCAGCCTCGGCTTTTCCTGGGTTTTATTTTCCTTCTTGGCGGCCGCCCACAAGTCCTGGTGACACTGCACGCAGCCGACCTTTTGCGCCGGGCCTTTCTTGTGCGGGGCCGCACTATCGGTAATTTCCTTATGGCAATCGACGCATTCCATCTTGGCGTGCACGCTCTGGCCGTATTTGTCCGGGTCAATGTCATGCAGGGGACGGTTTTTACCATCGGCCCCTGGTACTTCGAGTTTGCCCTTGTTGCCGTCGTGGCAGGTCTGGCAGGTGGCGTTGTCTAGCGTTTGCGATGCGTGCGCAGCTTTTTGGATGTCGGCGGCCGTGACTGGCAAGGTCGCCAAGGCTCCCGCCACGCAGGCAGCGGCTGCCATGACCCACTTAGCAAATTGACTGGTACGCATGTTTTTTCCGATGCTGAGATGCGGCTGGTTGATCGACCGGTGTCATCGAAGAACAGCCTGCCCCGGTCTGGTCGCCAGACCTCGGGCAGGCTGTTGGTACCGGATTACGGCAGCTTGACGGCGTTGATATCCACCTTGGTGCCCTTCTTGACACCGAGCCCCAGTGTTTTCTCGAAGGAAATCTGGTGGCCGCGGGTGGTGATGTTGTCATCGTGCACGGCGAAGCCCACGTTGTATACGCCACCGGCTTTCAACGCCTTGTCGTCATCGTTGGTGAGACCCAGCGGACGAATCAACACTACCGTCCACATGCCATCCTTCCAGCTGGAGATGGCGTTGTTGTCGGCGGCCGAGCCCTTGGCATCCTCGCGGCTCGTGATGTAGTCGGGAATCATGTCGCCTTCCTTCCAGCCGGCATTCGGGTCAAACGGCACCGCGTTCTGCTCGCGAATCAGGAAATGGTCGCCCTTGCGCAACTGGTCGGCGGTGATGGACTTGTAGCCGACTTTCTTTTCGTCCCACATGAACTTGGGCGCATGGGTTGCCTTGTCGGCATTGCCGCTGAACATGTCCTTGCCGGCATCGCCTAGACGCCATTCGAGCACGTAGCCGTCGTCGGCCATGCCGACCGCGTGGCTGCGGTGCGCGCGCCACTGGATCAGGTCGACGAAGTAGCCTGCGGCCTTGAGCTTGGCAATTTCTTCCACGGTCTTGCCGGTTTTCCAGTCGGACGGGTCGGTGCGGGTTTCAGGCAGATATTTACGCACGTCACCCTTCTTGATCGCGGTCAGTAGAGGATTGGCGGCGACTTCTTCCTTGGTGAACTGTTTCCGGCTGTCGCGCTCGCCGTCATGGCAGGTCAGCCAGCAGCCCTGCTGGGCAAAGCCGGCCACCTTGCCATCGTCGAGCATGACCGACATGCGGTCTTCGTAGATGCCGGGCTGCTTGCCTTCCTGCACGGGTTTGTCCAGCTTGGGGTAGCCCCAGACTTTCCATTCCTTGCCATCGAAGCGCAGGTATTGGTGTTCGGTACCAGGGTAGGGGTTGTCGGTTTTCCACTGGAAGCGCAGATAGGCGTTCTTGTCGTCGTACGCGGCCTGTACCTTGAGTTCCTTGTAGCCCGACTTACCCGGTACCGCCATGGGCTCCAGTCGGCCGCCTTTCACGATCTTGTTGCCCATGTCCTTTTCAGCATCTTCTTCGTCATGACAGGACAGGCAGGCGTCGCCGCGCTTGACCTCATTCGCGGCATTCTTGTGGTCGTCGCTACGCAGCCATTCGTAGGTTGATTGACCGGGATAGAACAGCGGGACTTTGACTACGGGAATTTTCGTCCAGTTGATCTTGGCCGGGTCGGCGGCCAAGGCGGATCCTGCGGTCAGGACGGCAAAGGCCAGGATAAATGCGCTTTTGTTCATGGTAATCCCCTTCAGTAAGTAAGGTGTAACCAAGAACAAGCAAGGGTTATGCCATCATCAATTCTGCAGTTTTAGCCCGGTTTTCTGACTTCTTGTATATATATAAAAATCCAATAGAAATGTCACTAATTCATGACAGATGTCACTAATCGGTGACAAAACCCCAGCGCTTCATTCGCACATAAAGATTTTGGCGCGGAATCCCGCTGAAACGAGCCGCTTCGGAGATATTGCCGCCGGCCGCTTCGAGCAGGCGGCGCAAGTATTCTCGCTCGAACTCGGCACGGGCATCCTGGTAAGCGAGAGCCTTCGCCGGGGCAGCGCTGTCCGGGTGGACATCCTCGGGTCGGTGGTCGGTGGCCGGACTGAGATGGATGGCGTCGATGGCCCCGCCGGGCTGGAGTGCGACGACGCGTTCGATGCAATGCTGGAGCTCGCGAACGTTGCCCTGCCAGCGGCAGGCTTCCAGGGCGCGCACCGCTGCCGGTGTGAAGGGGCCGCATTCCTTGCCGAACTTGGTATTGTAGTGATCGAGAAAGTGGGCAGCCAGGCGGATGATATCGCCTTCCCGCTCGCGCAGGGGCGGCAGGCGTACCGCCACCACATTGATGCGATAGTACAGATCCTCGCGGAAGCGTCCGGCCTTGACTTCACCGGCGAGGGGACGGTTGGTGGCGCAGATCAGGCGGAAATCGGTAGTGCGCGGCTGGGTGCTGCCGATCCGGGTGAAGCTGTGATCCTGCAGCACGCGCAACAGGCTGCTCTGCAGCTTGGGACTCATGTCGGCGATCTCGTCGAGGAACAGGTTGCCGCCATGAGACTTCTCGAAATAGCCGGGATTCGCCTGGCTGGCGCCAGTAAAAGCGCCCTTCTCGTAGCCGAAGAGCAGGCTTTCCAGCAACGACTCCGGCAAACCTCCGCAGTTGACCTCGAGGTAGGGCTTGGAGGAACGCGTGCTCCAGGCGTGGATGAGTTTGGCGATGAGATCCTTGCCGGTGCCGCTTTCACCCTCCAGCAGCACGGTGGTATCCAGGCCGGCGACTTGGCGGATCTGGCCCAGCAGCCGCTCCATGGCCGGCGACTGGCCAACGACATCAGGCGCACCCTCGGCCGCAAGGCGGGAGCGCAGGCTGTCGATTTCACGGTAGGCACGGTCCAGCTCGAGCGCCTTGCCGATCACCGCCTCCAGCGCCTCCAGGTCTTCGAACGGCTTGGTCAGGTAGTCGAACAGGCCTTCGCGCACCGCCGCCACTGCATCGCGCACGTCGGCGAACCCGGTGATCAGAATCGCCACCAGCTTCGGCCTTCGCGCCCGGAACTCGCGCAGCAGTTCGAGCCCGTTATCCCTGGGCAGGCGCTGATCCATCAGCACCAGGTTGAAATCCACTGCGGCAAACAATTTTCGCGCTGCCGCCCCGTCCTCGGCCAGATGCACTTCGGCGGTCTTGCGCATCATTTGCTCGATGAGCGTCCGGGTGTAGCGGTCGTCGTCGACGACCAGAATTTTAGGCACCATGTTCAAGCTGACCCGATTTGTTCTCTTCCGGTAACCAGATTGCAAATTTCGTGCCACCACCGGGCTGGTTAGTGGCGGTCACAGTCCCACCGTGCAACAGCGCCACGTGCTGCACCACCGGCAGCCCGAGGCCGGTGCCGTCGCTACGGGTGGTGAAAAAAGGCAGAAATATTTTGTCCATGACGTCCGTGTCTATGCCCTTGCCATGGTCGGCAACCGAGAGCACCCAGCCTGGCGCGCCGCTGTCCGGGCTCGCTGCTCGCTCGAGAGCGATGACGATTGCACCCTCATCGACGCTTGCCTGGGCTGCGTTGAGCAGCAGGTTGAAGAGGGCGTGCCGGATCAGGATCGGATCGACGGTGAGGACGACCGGTTGCTCGGGCAGTCGAGTTTCTACCGGACAGTGCCGGCTCTCGGTCTGGCGAAACAGCAGAACGGTCTCTTCGATCACCTGTGCCATGAGGGTGGGCATGCTTTCGAAGCAGGAAACCTTGGAAAACCGGAGCATGGATTGAATAAAGGCGTGACAGTCTTCGCCAGCACGGTGTATCTCCGTCAGCAGTGCGCGGGTTCGGACCGGGTCATCGGCTTCACGCGCGGCCAGCTGTGCAAGGTTCACCACTCCGACCAGGGGATTGTTGAGCTGATGGGCGATCTCGCCGACCATCGTGCCCAGGGCGGAGAGCTTCTCAACTTGCAGGATACGTTGATGTTCGGTGCCGAGGCGCAGAAGCTGGTGCTCGAGATCGTGCTGGCGTTGGTAATCGCGCTCTACCCGGTCGAGGGCGAAATAGAAAAGGCCCAACACACCGGCGCCGGCGAGCAGGCTCAGCAAAGTCACCGCCGCGACCGAGCTCAGAAACGTCTTTTGCAGTGCCGTGATGTCGCGCATCACCACCAGGTCACCGATGCGGCGCCCTCCGGCATCATCAAGCGGCAGCATGGCCAGATGCAACACGCGGTTGCCATCCTCGAATACCTCGGTACCCCCTGCGCGCAGGCTGGCGAGGATGTTGTCGTTCAGGGCAGATGGCACTTGCCCGGCGGTCTGCGCCACCGTCACATGGGAGCCGAAGCGATCCCAACTTCCTTGCCGGTTGAGCAAAGCCAATCCGTGATGCCATTGTTGTGGCAACAGGAAACGCTTGTCTACCAGCACAAACAAGTCCACCGACAGGCTGTCGCGGATTTCCTCCACGAGATACTCGATCTCTTCGCCGATCTCGAGATAGCCGAGAATGCCATCGCTACCCCGCCATGGCGTCACCAGCCTCAACGTGAGCGTCCCCAGCGGCCCCAGCTCGAGCCCGTGCACGGCTTTCTCCTGATCCCTCGCCTTGGTCATCGTCGCCCGCTCGATCAGATCGCCAAACTCGCCTGGGCTATGCAAGCGCAGCACGTTGATCAGGTCGGGGTTGTTGAAGTAGAGATGCGTGATGCGATGGTCGGCGCGCAAGGTCTCGAACAGTGGCCCGGCTTCGCGTATCAGCGCGGCGCGGTCGAGACTGGCGAACGCCGTCTCGATGGCGTGATTGTCCATCATGGTGCGTAACACGGCCTGCATCAGATTCGTATCCTTGCCGAGCTTCTGGTCGACCAGTTTTGCCACGGCAACTACGCGTTCAGCAAGATCACGGTCGCGAACCCGGACCTCTACGAAGTACGCCGTCGCCGCAAAAGCTCCCAGGATGAAGGTGAGCACGATCGCGAACGGCCAGATGAAGGCCGCCTTTACACGCCGGGGGTTTTTGCCAAGAGATGCTGATTTCACGCTTGAAAGTGTGCGCCTGTGTTCTGTGGGTTGCAACCGTCGATAGCCGAAGGCCGAATACTCCTGAGTTCTGTGCGGACCCCACGAATAAGGCAAACAGGGCCATGCCCTGACGCAACGGCCAGGCTTCTCAGGCTAACTTAGAGGATTGGGATTCGACGAAACGCGAACAGGCGCGCTACTTGCCCACGCCGCCATTAGCAGCAGGTTTCTGCTCGTTCTTGGTTGCCGCCGGCTGTTTCGGCTTGGGCCTCAGGAATGGGACGCTCTTGGGATAGCCGGCCTCGTCCAGCGCCGTATTCCAGGCGGCAGGATCATACCCCTTCAGGCGGGTTACCGTGCCAACCGCCAGGACCGGCACTTCCAGTGCACCAATCAGCTTCTTCAGCTCCACCTGGACTTCCGGCGTGCCGGCATTTTTTTCGTTGAACGGGACGCCGCGCTGGGTCAGATGTTCGCGCGCCTTGGTGCAGGCATCGCCGCACTCTGAATTGTACAAGGTGACCGGGAAATTCTTTGCCGCCAAGCGGGAAGCATAGGGTAGCTGACCGTCATCCGCCGGCGGTGTACCGATGGTCTTTTCCTCGACCTTCCTGGCCGCGGAAGGCGGCGGGGGCTGTTCGGTGTAATGCACTTTGCCATCGGTGTCCACCCACCGGTAAAGGGAGGCAGATTGCGCCGAATACACCGCGAACATGCAGAGAATGCAAAAAAAGACGGCGAGTTTCATATTCGAAGTCCATGCAAACGTTTACGGTAATAAGCCCTGAGAGCCAGGACACCGATCACCACTCCGCCGGCAAACGCGCCGAATGCCAACAACAGCAGAAAGGAAATCGGCGCGCTAGCCCCAGGCTGATTATGCGTCTGCTCCATTTCGCGCTGCAGATTCGCCAACTCCACCCGCGCCGTCACCAGCTCTTTTTGTGAGGCTTCAAGTGCCGCCTGGTTTTGAGTGGCATTTTCCGCATCCGTCTTGCGGATAGTCAGGAGCTTGAGCAGCACCCAGCCTGTCTCTCCATCGGCCGCTTTGACTTTCGCATAATCCTGATCGATCTCGATCACTTGTACTTCAGTGCTCGGAGGCAACACCCTGATCAAGCGGTAGTTTTCTGCCTTGCCGCTGCGCATGTTGACGCGTGCGGCATCGGTCACCAACGCCGTTTGAGCCGTTGCCATCCCGCCCCACATCAACATCACAAAAAACAGAAAAATCTTCATCTGCTCAACTTGTTATATGAACATGTTTAAGTAATATCACAGATAAAACCAAAAAATCAAGCTTTTTATTTGGCGGTTCAATCTAAAAACGGTGATTAACCACGAATGACACGAATGTTCACGAATAAACACGAATAGTTAGAGGCAATCATCGTGTCGCCTGGAGGCGCCTACTTTTGGCACCAAACAGGTGAATCAGTTTATCAACACTAACTAACCGATTATTCGTGAACATTCGTGGGCGGATTCGTGTAAATTCGTGGTTAAAAGCTTTTTCTAGGTTTAATCCGCTGGCTCAAATCCCGGTCATGCCGTTATGCCTTAACAGCGCATCGATGCTCGGCTCGCGGCCGCGAAATGCGGTGAACGATTCCAGCGCGGTACGGCTGCCGCCCACGCCGAGGATCTCGCTCCAGAAACGGTGACCGGCTTCCGGGCTGAGCACGCCGCTTTCCTCGAACAGGCTGTAGGCGTCCGCCGACAGCACTTCCGCCCACTTGTAGCTGTAGTACCCCGCCCCGTAGCCGCCGGCGAAAATGTGCGAGAAATTGTTGGGAAAGCGGTTGTAGTCGGGCGGGATCATCACCGCGACGCGGCGGCGGATTTCGTCCAGCAGCTGCAATGCCGTCTTGCCGCTATCCGGATCGAAATCGTAGTGCAGATGCATGTCGAACAGCGAGAACTCGATCTGGCGCACGGTCTGCATGCCGCTCTGGAAGTTCTTGGCGTCGATCATCTTGTCGAACAGCGAACGCGGCAAAACCGCTCCCGTATCCACATGCTTCGCCATGTGGCGCACCACTTCCCACTCCCAGCAGAAGTTCTCCATGAACTGGCTGGGCAGTTCCACCGCATCCCACTCCACCCCGCTGATGCCGGACACGCCCAGATCCTCGATGCGGGTGAGCAGGTGGTGCAGGCCGTGGCCGAATTCGTGGAACAGGGTGATCACCTCGTCGTGGGTGAACAGCGCCGGCTTGCCGCCGACCGGGGCGGAAAAGTTGCAATTCAGGTAGGCCACCGGCACCTGGACCGCGCCGTCTTTCCTGCGCCGGGTGATGGCATCGTCCATCCAGGCGCCGCCGCGCTTGTGGTCGCGGGCATAAAGGTCGAGGTAGAACTGGCCGACCGGCTCGCCCTTGCTGTCGCTCAGGGTGTAGAAACGCACATCGTCGTGCCACACCGGCGCTGGAGTTTGCTTGATGCTCAGGCCGTAGAGCGTTTCCACCACCTTGAACATGCCGGGCAGCACGACGGTTTCCGGGAAATATTGCTTCACCTCATTATCGGAGAAGGCGTAGCGCTTCAGGCGCAATTTTTCCGCCGCATAAGCCGCGTCCCACGCCTGCAATTCGTCCAGGCCCAGCTCGTCGCGGGCGAACTCCGTCAGCTCCCTGAAATCCCGCTCGGCATAAGGTTTTGCCCGCGTTGCCAGATCGCCGAGGAAATCCAGCACCTGCTGCGGCGACTGCGCCATCTTGGTGGAGAGCGAAACATTGGCGTAATGATCGAAGCCGAGCAGTTGCGCCGCTTCCCGACGCAGCCTGAGGATATCCGCGACCAGCCCGGTATTGTCCCACTCAGCCTTGCCGAACTCGGAAGCCCGCGTCACATAGGCGCGGTAGATCTGCTCGCGCAGGCCGCGGTTTTCCGCGTACTGCATCACCGGCATATAGGACGGCGCATGCAAGGTGAATTTCCAGCCCGGCTTGTCGTCCTTCTGCGCCGCTTCGCGCGCCGCCTGCAAGGCATCGGCGGGAATCCCGGCCAGTTCGGACTCGTTTTTGACGAACAGGCCGAAATCATTGGTCGCATCGAGCAGGTTTTCCTCGAACCGGGCAGACAGCGCCGACAGTTCCTCCTGGATCGCCTTGAAGCGCGGCTTCTTGTCCTCGGCCAGCTCCGCGCCGCCCAAGCGGAAATCGCGCACTTCGTTGTCGATGATTTTCTTGCGCGGGGCGGACAGCGCTTCGAATGCCGGGGCGCCGCGCAAGGCCTTGAATTTCCCGAACAGCGCCAGGTTCTGCGACAGGTCGGCGTAGTAGGCGGTAATCTTCGGCAGATTTTCGTTGTACACCTCGCGCAACTCCGGGCTGTTCATCACCGCATTCAGGTGGGAAACCTGGCCCCAGGCACGGGACAGACGCTCGTTGGCATCCTCCAGCGGCTGCACGAAACTGTCCCAGCACGGCGCCGCGGCTTCTGCCGCCAGTCTGTCCACCAAAGCGCGGTTTTCCGCCAGCAGGGCGTCCACCGCAGGCGTGACGTGTTCGGGTTTGATCTCAGGAAAACGGGGCAGGCCGGAGAAGTCGAGCAAAGGATTCATGGGTAAGGTCTCTGGTTAGGCAAAACGGGAACGGATTATACTATGGGCATCTACCCCATATTGGCCCGGGATCATGCAAAATCAAGTCGGCTCCAACATCGCGCCCTATCAGGGCAGCACCCCAAAAATCGCAGCCTCGGCCTGGATCCATCCCAGCGCCCAGGTCATCGGCGACGTGGCGATCGGCGAACGCGCCTCGGTGTGGTGCAATACAGTCGTGCGCGGCGACGTCAATTTCATCCGCATCGGCGACGAAACCAACATCCAGGATCTGTGCACCCTGCACGTCAGCCACCGCCGCCCGGACAGCCCCGACAGCGGCGCAGCGCTGATCATCGGCGACCGGGTGACAGTGGGCCACAACGTCATCCTGCACGGCTGCGAGATCGGCGACGAATGCCTGATCGGCATGGGCTCGATCGTGATGGACAAGGTCGTGCTGCAGCCGCGCGTGCTGCTGGGTGCAGGCAGCCTGGTGCCGGAGGGAAAGGTGCTGGAGAGCGGTTATTTATACCTGGGCCGACCCGCGAAACAGTTGCGGCCGCTCAGCGCGGAAGAGCTGGCGCACTTTGCCTATTCCGCCGCCCACTACGTCAGGCTGGCGAACAACCACCGGCAGGGTGAAACCGAACCATTACCGCAAAGGCGCTAAGACGCAAAGATGAATAACAGAATAAAACCCGCTTTCTTTGCGCCTTCGCGCCTTTGCGGTTAGATTATGATTTTAGGTATTTGGTGAGTTTAATGAATATCCGAATTACCCCCACCACCCCATTCTCCGACCAGAAGCCCGGCACTTCGGGCCTGCGCAAGAAGGTCACGGTGTTCCAGTCGGCGCACTACCTGGAAAACTTCGTCCAGTCGATTTTCGACACCATCGCCGCACCGGCCGGCAGCACCCTGGTGCTCGGCGGCGACGGCCGCTACTACAACCGCGAGGCGATCCAGATCATCCTCAAGATGGCGGCGGCGAACGGCTTCGGCAAAGTGCTGGTGGGCCAGGGCGGCATCCTTTCCACCCCGGCGGCCTCCTGCGTGATCCGCAAATACTCGACCTACGGCGGCATCATCCTGTCGGCCAGCCACAACCCGGGCGGCCCCGACGGCGATTTCGGCATCAAGTACAACACCGCCAACGGCGGCCCCGCGCCGGAGAAGATCACCGACGCGATCTATGCGCGCAGCAAGGAACTGGCCCGCTACCGCGTGGCGGAAGCCCCTGACGTGGCGCTCGACCAGACGGGCAACTACACCCTGGGCGAGATGCAAGTCGAAGTCATCGACCCGGTGGCCGACTACGCCGAGCTGATGGAATCCCTGTTCGACTTCGCCACCATCCGTGCACTGATCAGCGGAGGCTTCCGGCTGTGCTTCGACGCCATGCATGCGGTCACCGGCCCGTATGCCCGGGAAATCCTCGAAAAAAGCCTGGGCGCGCCGGCCGGCAGCGTCATCAACGGCGTGCCCTTGCCCGACTTCGGCCAAGGCCACCCCGACCCCAACCTGACTTACGCCCATCAACTGGTGGAGATCATGTACGGCAAGGAGGCGCCCGATTTCGGCGCCGCATCCGACGGCGACGGCGACCGCAACATGATTCTGGGGCGGGGCTTCTTCGTCACCCCCTCCGACAGCCTCGCCATCATTGCCGCCAATGCCGCGCTGGCACCCGGCTATGCGGCGGGACTGGCGGGCGTGGCGCGCTCCATGCCGACCAGCGCAGCGGCCGACCGGGTCGCCGCCAAGCTCGGCATTCCCTGCTACGAAACCCCCACCGGCTGGAAGTTCTTCGGCAACCTGATGGATGCCGGCAAGGTCACCCTGTGCGGCGAGGAGAGTTTCGGCACCGGCTCCAGCCATGTACGCGAAAAGGACGGCCTGTGGGCGGTGCTGTTCTGGCTCAACATCCTGGCCAGCCGCCGCCAGTCGGTGGAAGACATCGTCCATCGCCACTGGGCGGAATACGGCCGCAACGTCTATACTCGGCACGATTACGAAGGCTTGCCGTCCGCTGCGGCCGCCAGCGTCATGGCCCACCTGAAAAGCCGGTTCGCCGAACTGCCGGGCCAGCGTTTCGGCAGCTATCAGATAAAATTCTGCGACGATTTCAGCTATACCGACCCGATCGACGGCAGCCTGAGTACCGGCCAGGGCCTGCGCATCGTCTTCGAAGACGGTTCGCGCATCGTTTTCCGCCTCTCCGGCACCGGCACCGAAGGCGCTACGCTGCGGTTCTACCTCGAAGCGTTCGAACCCGACCCTGCCAAACATCGGATCGATGCTCAACAGACGCTTGCCGGACTGATCGATATCGCCCACGACCTGTCGCAACTGAAGCAGCGCACTGGGCGCGAGCAGCCGACGGTGGTAACTTAACCAGACACAAAAAATTTTTGCATGGCTGACTATACTGAGTAATCAACTGTGGCTCATCCCGTTTTATTCCACAGTTTTCACTCAGAAAGGAGAGCACCATGGCACGCAAATACATCGATTGTCGGGATTATCCGAGCGAAATGAATTGCACCGTCACCATAGCAGCGGACAGCGAAGATGAACTGGTCGAAGCGGCCACCCAACACGGGGTGGCCGTGCACAAGGAAAAAGACACGCCTGAGTTCCGCAAGCAGGTACGCGAGCTCATCAAAGAGGGCAATCCGCCAGCTTAGTTACCCGAACCGTTAGAGTGTGCGCTTCGCGCGGATTATTGCCCGGGGCAGCCCGGCGGCTGAACATCTGCGCGTAGCGCACGCAAAATCCATCTCCCTGCAAACCCGCTTTCCCTGATTTACAGGCCGAGGATGCCTATCATGTTCAAGCTCCTTCTTCTCGCGCTTTCCCTCGTAGCGGCAAGCTTTTTCCCCGCTGCGTCAAATGCCGCAAAGCAGGTCGGCAAAGCCCCGCAACTGACCATAGCCCAAACCGTCATCAAGAAACCCCTGCAGAAGGGGGTTAGCTTTGACGATGCGGTCACTTCGATGAAGCTCCGCGCCAATGCGCTCAATTTCAAGCTGGTAGCCGAGCTCCCTCTTTCAAAGCAAATCGAGGCGATGACCGACAAGCCGCAACGACGCATGGAAATTTACCAGTTTTGCGATGCCCTGATCGCCAAAACCATGGTCGATCATGACCTGAATTTCGCGGCCTATCTGCCCTGCCGCATCGCGATCATCGAGGACGCCAAGGGCCAGACGTGGCTAGTGATGATGAATATCGACCTGTTTTTGCAATCGGCCAATCTTCCCCCGGAGATCAAGGCCCAGGGAATCCAGGTGCGCGACACCCTGCAATCCATCATGGATGCCGGTGCGGCCGGGGACCTGTAGTCCTACACCCAGCACGGGTCAAATTACCCCAATGGAGAAAACATGGCTACCCAGATTTTCGTGAATCCCCCGGTAAAGGATCTCAACAAGTCCGTGGAGTTCTTTACCCAACTCGGCTTCACCTTCAATCCCCAGTTTACCGACGAAACCGCCACTTGCATGATTGTGGCTGCAGACATATTCGTCATGCTTCTGACCGAAGAGAAGTTCAAGACTTCCACTCCGAAAGAAATCTGCGATGCCACGAAAAGCACGGAAGTCCTCGTGTGTTTATCTTTAGCAAGCCGGCCTGAAGTCGATGAAATGGTTCACAAGGCAGTCGCCGCCGGCGGCTCAACCTACAACGAACCGCAAGACCACGGTTTTATGTATGGTCATGGTTTTCAGAATCTGGACGGGCACATTTGGGAACTCATCTTCATGGAACCCAGCGCAATAAGCCAAGGTTAACTTGTAACATGTTTTTTGCAATGAAATTGGTTTTCTAAAACCTCGTTATCCCTCATAGAGAGATCACGCATGAAAGCTCGAATTACGGTCATTACCCTAGGCGTTGACGACTTGGAGCGGTCGCTTCGGTTCTATCGTGACGGCCTCGGCTTGAAGACGGAAGGCATTATCGGCAAGGAGTTCGAACACGGAGCGGTGGCCTTTTTTGACTTGCAGGCCGGCCTGAAACTGGCGATCTGGCCACGCAAGAGCCTTTCCCATGATTCAGGCCTGCCCCTGACCAGCCCAAGTCCTACCGAACTCACTCTCGGGCATAACGTCTCGTCGAAAGCCGAAGTCAACGCGGTTATGGAGCAAGCGAAAAATGCCGGCGCCGTTATCGTGAAGCCTGCTCAAGAAATCTTCTGGGGCGGTTACGCCGGTTACTTTCAGGACCCTGATCAGCATCTGTGGGAAGTCGTATGGAATCCCCAGTGGGTAATCCAGGATTGAGGGAGGGTTGGCGGGCAGCCCTGGCTAACGCCTGCGCCCACCTCCCAGTATCGACCCCATCACCCCGCGCAGGATTTCGCGGCCGAGCTGGCTGCCAATAGCGCGGACGGTGCTTTTGACAAGTGCTTCAACCACGGTTTGCCGTCCTGAACCCGCTTCGGCTTTCTGGGCTTTCACCTCGGCTGCGGCTTGTTGTTCCACTGCCGCCTGTTCGGCACGCGCCTTCAAAATCTCGTAAGCCGATTCGCGGTCGACCGCTTTTTCGTAATGCCCGGCAAGCAGCGAATTTTGCATGATGGTGGCACGCGTTGTCGCGTCGATCGGGCCGATCTGCCCATGGGGTGGCAGGATAAATGCGCGCTCCACCACGGTGGGGCGGCCTTTTTCGTCCAGCATCGAAACCAGGGCTTCGCCCACGCCGAGTTCGGTGATGGCGGCTTCTTCGTCCAGTGCCGGGTTTTCGCGCATGGTTTCGGCGGCGGCGCGCACGGCTTTCTGGTCACGCGGAGTGAAGGCGCGCAGCGCATGCTGCACGCGGTTGCCCAGCTGGCCCAGCACGTTATCCGGGATATCCGCCGGATTCTGGCTGACGAAGTACACCCCCACTCCTTTGGAACGGATCAGGCGCACCACCTGTTCGACTTTCTGCAACAGCGCATCCGGTGCATCAGCGAACAGCAGGTGGGCCTCGTCGAAGAAGAACACCAGCTTGGGTTTGTCGGCATCGCCCACTTCCGGCAGATTTTCGAACATTTCGGCCAGCAGCCAAAGCAGGAAGGTGGCGTACACACTGGGCGCATTCATCAGCTTGTCGGCGCTGAGAATATTCACCATGCCGCGGCCCTGGCTATCGGTTTGCATCAAGTCGTCAATATTCAATGCCGGCTCGCCGAACAGGCGTTCTCCGCCCTGGCTTTCCAGCGTGAGCAAGCCGCGCTGGATGGCGCCAACGCTGGCAGTGGAGATATTGCCGTGAGTGGTGGTGAACTCCTTGGCGCTGTCCCCGACGTATTGCAGCATCGCACGCAGGTCTTTCATATCCAGCAGGAGCATGCCGTTTTCGTCGGCAATCTTGAACACCAGCGTGAGCACGCCTTGCTGGGTGTCGTTCAGGTTGAGCATGCGACCGATCAGCAAAGGCCCCATGTCGGAAATGGTGGTGCGCACCGGGTGCCCCATCTCGCCGAACACGTCCCAGAAGGTGACCGGGGAGCCGCTGAAGGCAAACTCTCCCAACCCCAATTTCTCGATACGTTCGCGGATCTTCGGGTTTTCCTTGCCGGGCTGGCTGATGCCGGAGAGATCACCCTTGATGTCGGACATGAAGACCGGCACGCCGATACGGCTGAAATTTTCAGCCAGCACTTGCAGGGTAACGGTCTTCCCCGTCCCGGTTGCGCCGGTGATCAGGCCGTGCCGGTTAGCCATTTTGGGTAACAGGTAGAGCTCCGCGCTATCTTTGGCAATCAGGATGGGTTCTGTCATGTCTTAACTACCTCATCAGAAGATCAATCAATTGAGTTTAACCAAATCGATTTTAATGGCAAGCTAAACCCAACCCCATCCCCACTATAACCTCCCCTTGAAGAGAATCGACACTCTATGCACACCACCCGGTTCCCCCTCTGCACCGCCTCGGCTTTCCGGGTGAAGCGGGGGCAGTCGGCTGCGTTTGTCTGAGGCCGAAGGCCGAGTTTAACGCGGCCGCCCGATTTGCCCGGAAAACCGAGGGAAGCCCGGAGGGCCGGTGCGGCGGGGTGCCCTTTTGTTTGGTTACTTGTATTTTGGGCAAGCAAAATAAAGTAACCTGCTGCCGGGCAGCCCCCGGCATCTAAGCATCTGCGCGCAGCGCACTCAAAACCCAGCACCTCTTGTAACCACCCGACCAAAGACCTATAGTGGGAATTGTCATAAAGAAGTATCAATCAAATCAATGGGGTCAGAAAATCAATCGAGTCTGACCCCATTGATTCAACGGCCGGGCTTCATGATCGGTCAGGGTGGATACCGCCGAACCGAACGGGTAGCCGCCGAGCTTGTGGGAAAGCGTGGAAAGCAAGCCGATACGCTCTGCACGCAGCAACCTGCGCGCCTGTTTCCAGAGGGTTTCCGGGGTGGTCATGAAACGGTTTCCGATGCCCCGGACGAGCCATTAACGTGAACATCGCTAGGGTGGCAAAAACCCGGTATTTGATCCATAGTGGAAGTCAGTAGTGTCCGGTTAAATTGGGCTATGCATACTGTAGAGCCAATATTAAAGCCGGTTTTGAGCGATTCAGGGGTGTCCACGATTTGAATTTTGGAATCAACATTTGCGATCCTTTCGGGTTTGATGAACCTGGGGTGATGCATGAACGTGGGCAAGACGCTGTTTGCGCAAGTCATGGAGTACGTGCCGTGGAAGACCTTTGGACGCATCATCGACCGTCACGGTGGCGATGCGGGGGTGCGCACCTTGGACTGCGCCGATTTGTTTCGCGTGATGGCTTTCTCGCAATTGACGTGGCGCGAGTCTTTGCGCGACATCGAGTCCTGTCTGGCCGCCAACCAGGCCAAACTGTTTCACATGGGCTTGAGCGGTGTGCCCGCCAGAGCCACGCTCTCGGACGCACTGAATCAGCGCGACTGGCGCATTTATCACGCGCTGGCCATGCGCCTGATCGTGCGAGCCCGCGACCTCTACACCAAAGAACCGACAGGCCTGGAGCTCGATGCGACGGTCTACGCTCTGGACTCGACCACCATCGACCTGTGTTTGAGTCTGTTCGACTGGGCGCCGTTTCGTTCGACCAAGGCGGCGGTGAAGATGCACACGCTGCTGGATTTGCGTGGGGCGATCCCCGCCTTCATTCACATCAGCGACGGCAAGATGGGCGATGTCAAGGTGCTCGACATCTTGCCCATCGAAGCGGGGGCATTTTACGTGATGGATCGGGGCTACCTGGACTTCGGCAGGCTCTTCAAGCTGCATCAGGCAGGAGCGTTCTTTGTGACCCGAGCCAAACGCGGTATGAACGCCCGGCGCGTGTACGCGACCAAGACCGACCGAACCACGGGAGTGATCTGCGATCAGGCTATTCGACTCAACGGTTTTTACGTATCCAAGGACTATCCCGAGCATTTGCGGCGCATCCGATTCAAAGACCCCGAGTCGGGCAAGACGCTGGTGTTTCTGACCAACAATACGACGCTGCCGCCATTGACTATTGCCGCGCTGTACAAGAGCCGCTGGCAGGTGGAGTTGTTCTTCAAATGGATCAAGCAACACCTGCGCATCAAGCGTTTTTTGGGCACCAGCGAGAACGCGGTGAAGACGCAAATCTGGTGCGCCGTGTCCACCTACGTGCTGATCGCCATCGTTAAAAAGGAGCTTCATCTCAATGCCTCGCTCTACACTTTGCTACAGATTTTGTCGGTCTCGGTTTTTGAGAAAACCCTTATTTCATGCGCCTTGCAGCC
>Ga0307375_10002943_pt1 | contig 17116 bp, 29 predicted proteins | sample TR1MG_FD_202531 | JGI IMG/M metagenome (GOLD analysis project Ga0307375, IMG submission 202531) | Soil microbial communities from Risofladan, Vaasa, Finland - TR-1 | ecosystem: Environmental > Terrestrial > Soil > Coastal area > Acid sulfate soil | place: Finland: Risofladan, Vaasa | collected... | reverse complement strand
TATTTGCTATTTTAGATTTCATAGCTTTTGTAAAAGATTCCCGCCAAACAAAATAATCCTTGTATGAAGTTTCCATACTTTCTCCACCTACAATATGCAATAAAACTTCAATAAATATATTATTTAATCTCATAACTAATTCTCCTTTTTTATTTTATCAATTCTTTTCTTTATTTCCAAGTCTCCTTCATAAGTTCCAGTTCCATAAAACATTGCATCTAATCCTTTTGGTACAATCTTGGCCCAATCAGGTATTAAAGATAATAAAAGTAGCAAATCTTCTTTTGATATTATCATAAATTCCTCCTCAATTAATACGGGTCTTTTTCCATTAACAGGAAAACAATAAACACAAATATTTTCTCTTGCTTTTCTTTGCGGTTGTAATCGATCACATTTTGGACATTTAAAATACATTATATTTCCTTCAATCCCATACTTCTCCTGGAAATTCATCTTTTACATGTTGAATGTATTGAAACCTGACTACATTCTTGTTTGTTGTTTTAAAAAATTCATCTACAGCTTCCTTGTGCGTATCAAATCTTTTAACCCTTTTAGCATCCCACGCTTGCAACGGAAACATTTGTCCTTCACTGTATCTTATCCATAATGTGCTATCATCTATTTTTTCCAATCTTCCAACGCCCCATGAACCATTAAAATAGCCGTAAACACACCATCGTCTTTTCATAAATTCCTCCGATACTTTAAACATAAAAACAAAACAGTTCCAGCAACTAACAAACTAGCAGAATTGGAAAAAATTATACAAATACTTAATATAGAAAAACCATAATATAACCAATTAAGCTGACAAAAAACTATTGCAAAATATAATATCAGGCTAAGATCTCCACTAGTCTTGCGTTTAATAAGTCGCATTACTTGTTGAATTCCTGCCAATGGAATAATCAAACCAACCAAACTCATCCATAATTCCAGATAAAAATTCATTATTTTACTTTAATAAAGGTGTTATTCTAATTGCAAACATTGAACAATGTTTTTCACAAATTCTACATCCCACACAATTTTTCATATCTTTAACTTCACATACTGGATAAAAATGTTTTTTACCTGTCAATTCATTTTCCGAATAAACTATATAAAATACTCCTCTCGGACAAAGCTTCTCACATACTCTACAACCCTTGCACCATTCCCGTATAATTTTGACTTCATACATGATTTATTTTTTTACTTTAAATAAAGGTTTTCCTTGCTTGGTTCCAGATAAATCCAATTCCCTCAAATCAATCTTCTCAATTCCTGGAGGCCATTGAACAGTTACTGTGCTTCCGCTCATATCAATTATTTCTCCAATGTTTGAAAACCCCTCTCTTACAATTAAATCCATTCGAGATGGTTTTAAATATTTTGCTTGGATTTTTTCATTTTGTTTTTTCATAATTTATCTTCTCCTTCCACTTCCTCTACTGATTCCTCTACTGCCTTTGGTGGTTCTACTAACTTTACTAATTCATATTTTATAATCGCATCCTTAATCTTCAGCCATGTTTTATAAGAATAAGGTCCATCGGGGAGATCGTTTCCTCTTGTCCAATCTTCCCCTGCTCTAGGTTTTCTACAACTAACACTACATCCTATATTGCCCGGCTTTCCATCTTCCCATACAACTCTTATTGCGTATTTATTATTATACGTATAAATATAAACTATCTCTCTAATAGTTTTTCCTTTGCTATTCACGACTTCATTAAATTCTAAATATCCATCTTTATTCGGAACAATTTCTTTTAACCATTTTTTGTAATCAAACTTATTCACTCTTTTAACCATAGTGATCTCTCCTCCTAATAAAAAATTTGTGTCCAATCTTCTCTCAATCTTATTACTGCATTTGCTTTAGCAGGACTTATAGAATTTACATAAGCAATTTCTATAAATTTTTTCTCTATTTCCTTATAATTTTTATTACTTGTTGGTCTTTCGCATTTTAAAAATTTTAAAATAGAATTATCAATTATAACCAAATTTCTACATCCAAGGTTTCTTAAAAAATGACTAGCAGTCTTCATTCCCAAACCATCAATAAATTTTACCAATAAATCTCTTAATTCTTGATCACCTTTCTTCATTTCTAATATTTTTAAAACTAAATCAAAATCTTTTTTGGCAGATAACAATCTTTTGGCTTTACTTTTCGGAGAAAAAATCCCAGCTTCTTTTAAAATAAATTCCATTATATAATCTTCTAAAGCAAGATTATAAAAATCCATAGTTCTTAACATAGCAACAAGCTTCAAAACATTCTTAAAACAAGTTTGGGGTGAGCAAATAAAAAAGCATAAATCATAAAAAATCTCTTCCTCGTTTTTGTATTTATCAAAAGCTATAAAAATATGTTTTAATAAAAAACACTCATTTTCCGAGATTTCTAAATTTCTCATAAATTTCTCCTTACATTTATTATCATTTTAGAATAACAATCAGATATATTTTTTTGTTTTTTTTCTTTAGGAAGAAAAGAATAAAGATAACGACATCGCATTAACCAATGATCACCAATTGCAGATATATCTTTTAATCCCCTAGTTAATCTCATCAAAACTCTCTGCATGTGCGATTGAACGGCATCGCCAGATATGCGCATATCATAGGTTCAATAAAAAGTAAAAATAATATAGACGTCTTATTCTTTTTACTTTGGTTCATGTTTCTCGCCCACTCCCCGCGCACGCACAAAGTTCTCATAAAATTTTTTCCATTAAGATTAAAATATATTTACTTATCGCTTTTTTTAGCTTTTTTATAAGATTGTCGATTATAATCAGAAATAATCTCACCTTTTTCTGTAATTCTGTACTTGTTTACTACTTTTTTCTTTGAATCACCGTACGCTTTTCTCCGCAACTCTTTTGCACGTTTTCCTCTCATATAAAATCCCCTCATTATAAATTATACACATACAATACACATTTTATCTATTAATGTCAACTTTCATATAATTTTTTAAAATCCTTTTTAATCTTTTAACATCATCATCTGGCACAACAATGCATGGAACTGCAACGTATTTCAGCTCTTTTAAAGAAACTAGCCTATTTGAACCCAATAATACGCCAAATCTGCCAGAATCTCTAGGTTCTACTACCAAAGGGTTCTTCAAACCATCTTTTTTAATGCTTTCATAGACATTTTTTGTTAATTGGCACTCGTTTAACTTATCCCGCATCCTTTTTTCGGTATTTCTGGCTTTATTGTACTCAAGTAGCTCCATTGATATATCTACTGGTTTTTCGTCCCGCATACAGGCATTGTGCCTATCACAAACGCCAAATAAACCAGGTTTTAACACCCATTCTGCCAATTCCCCGCAAATAATGCACCATTTATTTTCTATGTTATTTTTTGCCCAATCCATCTTTTAATTCCTTTTTTTTTGAATTGCAGAACAATTCGTTATATGAAGGTGCTTTTCTTATAAAATTCAATATTTGCTGTTCCTGACGACTAAATTTCGAAATGGGTTTCTCTTTTGCTTGTCTTAACAACGACATATAAACATCAGTTGCTTTTTTATTCTCTCTCCATGCTTTTTTATTCACTCATCACTCCTTTTAATGTGTTATTTCCTCTTCATTATCCTCTTCTTGTTTGTAAAATTTTAATCTTCATTCTTTTTTTCACCTATTAATGGAATAGTTTTTAAAATTATTTTCGGTAAATCTTCTTGCGCATCAATTACTATGGTTATTTTATTTAAAGGAAATTCTTCAAATTTTTTCCCATCAATATAAACTTCTGTACCTCGAGTAAAACCGTTTTTACTTACTATTTCAAATTTACCACATTTAATAACAATATCTTCCGAAATTATTTGTATTTTTTTTCTCCACATTTTATCTTCTCCATAATAATTAAACTCTTATGACCGTCATATAAACATATTCTTTTCCATCATCGCCTTTAATCTTCCAATATCTTCCCGACTTTGTCAATAAAGTTCCTGTTTTAGTTTCTCCATGAACATTAAAAGTTACTTTATCTCCAGGCGATATTCTATAAATATCACCCTGAATTGAATCAACTAAATTTGTTTGAAATGCCAGTGCTTCTTTCATTGTAACCTTTTTTTCTTTTTTAGCCATGTTTATTCCTCCTTTTAAAATAAAACAGAGAGATAGTCTGTTTTTAATTAACTTACAATCTTTTCAATTGTTTCTCCACAATCATTACACAAATATGCTATTGAATCTGTTAAAATACTAAATTCATTCCCATTAACAAATCTCAATACAATTCTTAAACATTTTGGAAGTCCTTTTGCATCTTCTGCAAACAATAGAAGATCATGATCTTCTTTCATACTCTCACACATCTGAACTATCTCATGATGTGATCTTCTTACCTCTCTGTGTTATTAATTTAATCGGTTTTGTTATAAGTATAAACCTATCATCCAAAATAGGTTCTATTTCTTTTCTCACATCTTCCCAGTCCAGATATCCATAACCACAACCAGGTCTTGGCAAATAAACTTTTGTCATGCTCAATGTATTTGCTATTTCTACTAACTCTCCCACGCTTTTTTTAATCAATTCTAAATCAGCTTTTTCATTCCATTTATGTTTTACAGGAAAAGTAATAATATTATAATCCCATACATAAACTTTATTTCCAGTTTTTTCCAATGCCATTGCTAAGAATTTGGGAAGCATTGGGATTCTCATTGCGGCTTCTAATGCGCAACCTCTTCCCATAACTGCCAATCCTTTTTTATTAACCGAACCATTGGTAGTTATAACCTTCCAACCATCTATAACGTCCCATAAATCAATTTGTTGTTCTTTCATAAAAATTCCTTTAATTTTTCATTTGGTCCATATTCACCAAGATATGTAACCCATTCTGGAGGTATATCCTTTAAAGATAATAATTCCCATCCCTCTCCGCTATCTCGCCAATCGGGATCGTTTATATCAATAGCAAACAATGCAATTCCTAATCCCATATCCATATCAGGTTGTCGACATAAATAAATCCTCCCTTTGCCATGTTTAGTCAACAGGCCTTTGTTAAAATAGATTTCACATTTTTAACATCTGTTTTATGATAATATCTCATATCTCCGTGGTGCAAAACTAAGGTTTAATAAAAAATTAACTTTAACTTGAGAAGCATGTTTAAAACTGAACCAATGGAATTCTGGATAATATTTAATTAATTCCATTTTGCCAATTTTTAAATATGGTAAAACTGTATCGCCATAAATTCCAAAATCATTATGTTTCATCCAAATTTTATCTCTTCTACACCAACAAATAGCTTTTAGCAATTCAGCAAAATCCCATTTATTGAATTTTATCTCTTCGCTACTATCCTCAAACATTATCAACGGAGAACATTTTGTTCCCCATTCTACTGTTTCTTCAATAATCCAGTAATTGTTTTGCCAGTCCATTCCATTTTGCCAAATTTCTGCATAATAATTATCTTCAACTGTTCCAAATTTTAAATATGGATATGCCCATCTTTCGGTTGGAATGTTATGTTTTTTTCCAGATTCTTCAATAATTCTATCAGCACCAATAAAATGAGTAGGTTTTGCAGTTGTATAAATCCTACTATCGTCTTTCATTTGTTTACTCCTTTTATTTTCCAGTTTTTATTCTTTCAATTGCCATTTTACAATATTCTACACTTATATCAATACCTATCCATCGCCTATGTAACTGTTCCGCCATTATACAAGTAGTCCCCGAACCAACAAATGGATCTAAAACTATTCCTGAATCAAATCCTGCATTACAATCACAGGTTTCATAATACTCACCTTTGTAAATAGGCATAAATCTTTTCCGACTAGCTGCAAAAACCCCATCAGTATCTTTTGACATATTTCCAGGACGTGTTGGAACACTCTCTGAATCAATAACCCTAACTCTAGCTTTTCCACATTTCTTACAAACAAATTCAGGACAACCAGCTTTAATAGGAGTTTCTATTAATTCTAATGGCATTGTTGCAAAATGTGATCCTGCAAATCCTTTTGTATTTATATTCCACACACATCTTTTATTTCTTTTTTCTGGATCATTCTTTCGTGTACCATCTGCCCTATAAAGACCGCTTGGACCTTTAAAGTTATTTCTATCATCATACAGTTCATATTCATTTCTATTTATTTTATCTCGATATTTCTTTCCCTGTCTGACTAATCCACTCGCTCTATTTTCATAATAAAGAACAGGTTCAAATTGTTGCTCAAAATAATAGTTTCTGTTTTTTGTAAAAAAGAATAAATATTCAAAATCAACTGTAAATCTATCTGTACAATTTGAGGGCATGGCATTATCTTTTGACCATACAATTACATTTCTCATAATATATCCATTATCAATCATTTCTGTTGCAAACAGATGGGGGATTTGCAATAAACTTTTATCCCGATAAGTATCTCCTAAATTAATCCAACAAGTTCCATCATCTTTTAACACTCTTTTTATTTCTTTATAAATACTACATAAATGTTTTATAAATAAATCTGGAGTAGGTTCTTGTCCCAATTGTCCTTCCCATGCACCACATTTGTTACAAAAACATCCTAAGTTTGCATCTTTGGAACTCGCTTCTTCCCTCCATTTTCTTTGAAATTCTTTATTACCAGTTTGCAATTGTAGTGCTTTACTTTTTATCTCTCCCCAATCATGTTCACAAATTTCATCCCCATCCCAAACAATCGGAGTGGATTTATAAAATCTTTGATTAAAATAAGGCGGGGATGTAAAGGTCATATCAATACATTTATCTGGAAGTGTTTTCAATATATCCAAAACATTTCCATGTAAAATATTTCCTGTTAGACTATCTATAGTCTTTCCCAATGTATCTTTAATTATTCCTGGATTATAGCAACTTCCATTATGTTTAAACATGCCTACTGTTTCTTGCATCACTTCAACTCCGTTTTAAGAATCCGTTTTTTAGCCATCTGACAATATTCTTCATTTATTTCAATTCCTACCCAATCTCTTCCTAATTTTCGAGCTGAAATAGCTGTAGTTCCGGAACCTATAAAAGGATCAAGAACTATTCCAGATTCAAAACCAGCATTGCATTTGCATTTAGTGTAACCCTCTTCCACTCTTGTTGTCAACTGTCTGTATTTTGATAAATCTGATTCATTTTTAATTCCAGGATGAGTACCTATTCTGATTTCCTTGTAAACTTTCTTACGTTTTTCACCGCATTTTTTACATATAAATTCAGGACAACCAGCTTTAATAGGCGTCTCAATTAATAACACCGGGTAGGAATTTCCTGTAATAAAAATTTTACCATCCCTACGAGCTACCCACGTAGAATTTGGAACATAAGGACACCAAACTATTCCTTTGTATTTTTTTGTACTTACAACTTTTTTAAAATATTTTTGATGAATTTGAGAATAATTTTGATTTGTAACAAACACAGTATCAGTTCTCTTCTGTCTTTTATTTTCGAAAGTCCTTAAATTAATGTGAACACATAAAGTTCTAAACCATTCACGTACATAATCACTTTTTTGAATAAAACAATCCCTTTTATCTGGTCTTCTATGTCCATCACCTCCAATCAAACCTTCGTAAAGAGCATACAATTCATCATTTACAAGATGGAGTAAGTTCCAGTTGGGAGTTATTTTCTTATCATTTGTAATCCATTCCAAAATCCATGAATTATCATTTTGAGTTTTATTTAATACAAATTCAACTGATTCATTTTCTTTCCATTTATTAATTTTTTTACTAAAATACCAACGCTTTCTTGTTCTTTTTATATACATTTGATTAGATTTTTTTAATAAATATTCTATTCTTTCCACTTTATCTTTGTTTGCTGATAATGATTGATAAATATAAAAAGTAAATTTGCATTTGCTTTTCTTACTCCTATTTTTACAAACGCCACATTTCATACCTTCCGTAATAAGCCAACCCAATAATTCTGCTTTTTCCTTTCCTATTGAATATTTACCATCGTAATTTCCAGCACTAGGAATTCTAATTCCAGAATAAGGCCTTTTTAATGTATTTGCTTTTTCAAAATGCCATATTGGATCTGGAATTTTCGGGAATTTTTTATTCATTTTTTCAATATGACAGTACTTAAGCAAAACATTATGATTTGGAGTAACATGTTGAGAAATTCTTGAATTGTCTATTACAACCAATTCCCCATCAAAATCATATCTAAAAATTTGGTATGGTTTATGATAAATAATTTTTTCGTTAATCAAATCAAAAGTTGCTATTTTATCTTCTAGTTTTATTGTATTTACATCTCTCCAACCATTTTCAGTCAAACATTCAGTTTCCGTATCTACACATGCGAAGTGGTTATCTGCCAATGGCTGCGTATTTATAGCCCATGTCGTCCTTTTATTTCTTCCCTGCAAATTTGGTCTCAAATTTCTATCTCTAAATGTTTTCTGTCCTGTGCCAGTATCCCATTCACTCTGGTTTTTAGCTTTTATTACTTCACCACCCCATCTTTTCAAGGGCTCTTCATAAGATTCAAATTGCTGTTCAAAATAATAATCCTTGTTTTTAAAGAAAAAAAGTAGATATTCAAAATTCACTGTGAATCGATCTTTTGCCGATGAAGGTATTTGGTTTATTTTATGCCAGATTATTGTATTTCGTAATCCCCATCCTCTCCTTGCCATTTCTAATGAAAATCTAAAAGGAATTCCACAAAGTGACTTATCTAATATTGTCCAAGCTGGCTTTTCTTTGGGCTCTGCTCCACACAAAACCTGTTGAAGCTGTTTGCCTCCTTCTATTTTATGATGGGGTAATTTGCATCCACTGCCCGCATAAGTATCTCCTATATTAACCCAACACGTTCCTTCTGGTTTCAGCACTCTTTTAACTTCATCAAATACATCACATAAATGATTTACATATTGATCCAAATCAGATTCAAGACCAAGCTGTCCTTTCCACGCTCCACATTTATTACAAAAACCAATCTTGTTTTTTTGTATTTGTCCTGCATACTTTTCTGTACGATTTCTTATTATGGTAGATTTATCACTGTAACCAGTTGCTATTTTTGTTTCCTTTATATTCCATTCATGTTCACAATTTTTATCTCCTCCCCAAATAACTCCTTCTTCATGATAGTCACGTAGAAAAAAATACGGCGGGCTCGTCACAGACATATCCACACACTCATCGGGGAGCTTTTTTAATACTTCTCTAACATCTCCACAAAGTATTTTATTTTTGAAATTATTATCAATCTCATCAATTTTTAATATCTCTGGTGAGCCTAATTCAGTTACTCCCAAACCACCATCATCTAATCTAAAAATTCCAACTCTATCATTCACCCAAATATTCCTCAAATATTTTCATTCTATCTTTTGCTATTTCTAAATATTCTTCTGTTTTATCAATTCCCACCCATTTTCTTTTTAAAACTTTTGCAGCAAGACAAGTCGTTCCAGATCCTACAAAAGGATCCAAAACTATATCACCTTCTCTACTGCCTAACATTATAAGATACGCCATTAATCTTATAGGCTTTGTACTAGGATGGATATTTCGTTTCACTCCCATATCCTTTTCAGTTCTACATGGCTTTGGTATAATTAAAAAAGGATAACTTTCTTGAAGATCTTCAAACCATTTATCTAAATCAAAAAACCTGGAAAAGAATGCGGAAAAATCTTCATTATCATTTTCTTCAATTTCTGTAGAAGTTTCAAGTCTTTTATTGTCATTTTTTTCTTTTTTATTTACGCGGGCAGGAATTCTTTCTTCTATCCCTACCCATTTTTTGTATATCCTACTCCAATATCGTTTTTTAACATTTTTAGGATTATTTAACACTTTATTACCTACCAATAAATTAGCTGGAAAACGTCCTGTAGACTTCAAATATCTTTCGTATGCTTCTTTGGGGTCAATTCCAACTCTATTATCAGTTAAAATCAAACTAACATTATCAACACCTTTGTTTATTGATTCCTGTCTCCCTTTTGCGGCAAGTGCTGCACCCTCTTTTTCTTTTTCATTAACAAATGGAATTCGACAATCTTTCATCCACGTCCCACCTTTTCCATTCTTTAAAGCTTGCTCAGTAAATCCCTTCTCAGATAATGGTTTCATTGCAACTATTATAATTTCTACGGCGGGTTTTGGTTGAAATCCACCGTATAATCCATCAAACTTTTTAGCTTCTTCAGAAGCTGGAATTGTAATATCAAATTCTCCGCAAGCTGCAATTGCAGTTGGTCCTTTCTTGCCCCAATTCTTTTCAGTCCCTATAACTTTTCTTTCCATACCCAACTTCTTATCAATCGCTTTTCCTATATTTCGAGCCTTTGGCATTCCAGAACTATATGCCCAATAAATTGAAGTAAAACCAATAACAAATCCTGCTTTTTCTAAGTTATCAATCATCTTTTTTAAAACATCTTGCCGAGCTGCTGACATTACAAATGCAAATGCTCCTGGTTTTAAAATCCTCAAGCACTCCTTCCATATCTCAACAGAAGGAACATCAATGTCCCAAGATTTTCCCATTAGCTTTATTCCATACGGGGGGTCAGTTACAATTTCATCTATGCTATTATTTGCAAAGTCTTTTAAAGCATTCAAACAATTGTTTAAAATAAATCCACTCATAATTCTCCTACGCTCATATTTTATCCTTTATAGATTTGATTTCTAATTTATGATCAGACCAACTATACTGACTATTGAATGTGAACCAAATAGATTTATATAATTTCTCTTGTTTATACAATTTCCGTTTACTAACAGTAAGATTGTTTGGACGATAACACCAATCCATTATAACCCATTCATTGTCCGATTCCCTTAAATATATAGGCCATGCATGTCCACCAGTCTTGGCAGATTTCCCCGCCTGAACAAGTCCCACTGCTACCTTACATCTATATTGAGGAACTCCTGCAGTAAGGAATAAACTAGTTAAAAGAATAGCACCATCTTCGCAATCCCCAGTTCCTAATTGTAATGTTTCTGTAGGGAATTGCCAGAACTCAGTAAACCCAGAACTGTTCTCATCGGGAGTATATTTCAACCACTGCATAACACTCTTCCATATCACAAATACTTTCTCATCATTTGAGTTTGATAATTTGACATTCTTTTTTAAGTATTCTTTCAAAATATGATCAGTATTCCAAATAAAGTGTCTTACATCATACATCATACACTTTCTCTTCTTTGGAAAGTATCTTCCTCCATACAATATATCATTCTTTGCGAACTTACTATTATAATATGAAGAATCAGTCGACATATCTTTTTATCTCAAATAAAATATACACATTGTTTTTTAATTCGTTCCTCTGCTATTTTAAAATACTTTTCATTCATCTCAATTCCTACAAATTTCCTGCTATTCATTTTTGCTGAAAGTGAAGTAGTCCCCGAACCAACAAATGGATCTAAAACTATATCTCCTTTTTTACTTCCCAACATTATCAAATAAGAACAAAGTTTTAATGGTTTTACTGTGGGGTGGATATTCTTTGATGTCATTTCAATATCTGACCAATTGACTGATTGTTTCCATCTTACTTTCCTTTTTGTCTCTTCAATATTATGTAAATCCTCATTTTTCTCTGAAGAACTTGGTTTTGGTACAACCAGAACAGGAAATGTCTTTTGCAAATTCTCTGGCAGTTTTTTAATTCTTTCTTCCCACCATTTATTTAATAAATCATCCCACCATTTATCTAAATCAAAATATTTTGAATCCTTGTCCATAGAATTATTAGAACAAATTAAATTAGCAGGGAAACGGGGCTCTTCATTTTTATCTGGTTTTTCCTCTGGTTTTTTCCATCCAAAAAAATCACAATAATTCATTCTTCTGTCTTTATTCTCCTTATTATCATTCTTCTTACTTTCATCATAAGGGATTTTGACATCATCTAACCATGTAACGCCAAGACCGTTTTTCATTGCTTGCTCTGTATAACTCTTTTCAGACAGCGGCTTCATAACTACAATAATTATCTCTGCGGCTGGTTTGGGGTTGTATCCAGCGTATGAGCCTTGCATAGCCTTCGCCTCTTCAGAAGCCGGCAAATCCACGATTTTCTCGCCTCCGAGCCTGTTTGAAGCTCCTCCTATCCCAAAGGTAATACTCTCTCTGCTTACAACTTCCCTTTCCCTTCCCAATTTTTTATCAATCGCTTTGCCAATATTGAGACTCTTAGGGAATCCTGTGTTATACACCCAATAGATAGAGGAAAAACCAATTACAAAACCAGCTTCTCCCAATTTTACTATCATTTTCGCTAGAACATCCTGTCTTGGTGCTGAAAATACGAACCCAAATGCGCCAGGCTTCATAATTCTTAGGCATTCTTTCCAAATTTCCACCGAAGGAACATCAATGTCCCAAAGAGCGCCCATGAAGGAATACCCGTATGGTGGATCTGTAACCATTTCATCAATACTATTGGAGGGAATCTCCTTCATCACATCCAAACAATTGCCGAGTAAAATTTTATTAACAAAATCAATATTCATAAAAGCTCCCCTTTTTTGAGTTTTCTTCTTTCCACAATGGTTGTAAATTATCCAAAGCATTGACTATTTTAATATCTTCATTTCGATTAAAAGCACTTAATGGTTTTATATGGTCAATTTCCCATTCCCCATAATTACCCCAACTCATCCCTTTTTTGAATCTTCCATGTAAATGTTCTTTTAATTCCATAGCTGAATATCCACAAGATGTTAGCGTATTTGCTAACTTTTTTCGTCCTCCTAACCTTCTAAGTGTTTTAGCTAAAAAACACCTCCAAGTATGAGTTATTTTTCTGTCCAATGGAGAAAGTTTTCCTGTTCCTTTTCTCATATCTGCTACAAGCCCCGTACTCATTCCACATCCCTTACAATGTATGCTACAAAACACATTTTTGCTCTTTATAAGAGATGGACATCTTTCAAAAGATTTTTTACAAACACAGCATACTAATTTCACTTTTTTGGTTATAACAACACTTCTTCGCTTATAAGAACACTTTCGAGAACATGTTGTCTGGCGACCGTGTTTCAATCTTTGAAGATCAGCGCTATATTTTACACCACAAACAGGACATTTCAATAAAATAAGATTTTTTAAAAGTATTTTCATGATAATTCTTTGCCTACATAAGACATTGTACACATTCTATCGCCTATTTCTATCACTTTGAATCTTAATTTTCCAATATTCTTCCTCTCCCTCCTCGTAATTATCATATTTTCTAGAATCCTGGAGTTTTTCCATCATTCCAAAGAAATACTTCATTTCTCTCAAAGTTTCCTTCAAACCGTGAGATGATAAATTCAATTTTAATTTTGCATGTGTCAGCTCCAAATCAAGTTCATCCATTTCCAAAGCTTCTCCAAGAGAACAAGTTACTGGATTTAAACTTTCCTTTTTAAGCTCAAGTTTTCTTATATCAAGTTTTATCTTCTCGGTTTCATACCACGTTGATATCAATGCACTATATCTAGCCCAAAGCTCATGCAAACATTGCCTATGCTTTCTATCTGGGGTAATAAATTGCTCGATAATAAAATTCTTCATTTGAAATTCAGAATGACCAAGCATCAAAGTTCCAAATTTATCCTCAAGCGTCCTTAACATTTGAATATCTTTCTTATCAATTATAATACTACCTGCTTTTTCTGATAACTTAATTGCATTTTCTTCCATATTAAATCTCCATTGCTTGAATTATTTTAACTATCTCATTTCTTGAAAGAGAATATTGTTTTTTCCATTTATCTAATTGAGATATGAGCCTTCCTGTAGTCACTCTGTCTCTTTTCCATTTTTCAATCTGATTCAATAAAGGTTTCAAATTTGTCATTTTAAAACCTTTTTCCAGAACCTGGCATTTTTATTACTTCTACATCATCTGGAACTTTTCCATTAAGAACAAAATCCGAAATTTCTTTAGGACTGGCATCCGGAGGAAATGTATATTCCATTGTTTCTGTAATCTCATCACAACTCTGCTTAAATATTCTCGTTTTACAACCTTTATCACAACTTGATTCTTCCTCTTCAATTTCTTTACATCCATTTTTCACCCACGCAACGTAGTCATCAATAAAATTAGGATTTATGGACATTAAGTATTCTTCTAACATTTTTTACCTCCTTTAATAATATTAATTTCTATTTATTTTTTAAATTGTGCTCCACAATGGGGACACTGTGTCATATCAGGGGTAATTGGTTTTCGACATTTTGAACAAACCATAATCAACTTTTCTGCCAATTGTTTTGTCTCTTCGCCTTTTCCTATGGGTATTCCTGCACCTTTTGCTCCTAATTGAATTCCATCGCCTTTTAATAATCTATCAGTAGTTTGGAATTGTCCAATTAAATTAGCAGCCTCTGCTGGTCCTAATTTTGCTCCCGTTCTCTGGGCGACTTCGATTTGATTAGCAAATCTCTTATGGTAACTTTCCATTTGGTGATCCTCATAGCTATCAATGCCATGTTTCATATACGGTTTCAATGCATTCATAATCTCATGCCAACTCAAAACTTCTCTTATTCTTTCTCTTGCGGTTCGAGTTTGATTTATCAATATAAAACCAAGCTTCTCAATCTCAATATTTTTAATTTCCATTTTTGCCCTAAGTTTTTTCTGTTCATACGATGTATGTGATGTTACTCTCAAATCTTCTTCAATTGTTTCAATATCCGCTTCAAAAATTTTAATTTTTTGAACAGTCTTTCGATATTCATAAGAAAGCATAACCAATTCACTAAAATGAACATTCTGCTCTCTTACAGATTGCCAATACTTAGAATCTGGAGTTGGAAATTTCACATCCTGTAAAACACTCGCTTCCATTTCAACTTTCGACCTAAACATCTGTCCTACTTGAAAATTATGATTCAATTCATTTTTTATTTCTACTATCTTGCTAAAATCTTCCGCTGTCAATAATTCATTATGTTCAATAATCTTTAAAGACTGTTCCACATAATCATTTTCAAGTACTTCGCTTTCGATTATCTCATTTTCAATTGCTTCATCTTTCTTTTCCATTTCCATTATTTCAATCTCCTTTTGTTTAAATGTTAATTAAATAAATCTTTCAATTTCATCTACTGTTTTTTTAAAAGTAAATCTTGAAGCATCGTCCCGACATGCACTTGCAAGGTTATCAGCTTCTGCAGGATGTTCTAAATACCAATCTAGTAAATCTACCAATTCCTCCTTTGTTTTATAGATAGGGATATAATTAAAAATATCATTTAATCCAGGATTTTCATCAGATATACATAAACATTCTGAACTGAAAAAAATATCTAAAATCCTGACCGCAACCAATCCATTCTTCCTCATATCCTCATGACTTGAATAAAATGAAATTTTTGCATTATTAAAAAAATCACCCATTTTATCATTTTCTACATAATCAATCCAATTAACTTTTCTTATATCATATCCTAGTTTTGCATCCCATCCCGTTCCTCCAATATTAATTTTATATTTATTTAAACTTATTAAATGTTTTATTATTTCTACTCTGGCTGGTTTTCCTGCATTTCCTATAAATCCAATATCATACTTTGGTAAATTCTTTCTATATGAAAACTTTTTAGATGAAGCCCCTAATAAAACTGAACTATTCATAAAATCTTTTTGAATAATTGAAAAAAGCTGATTAGATAAAACAAATATATGTTCAAACTGTCGTGCGTATTTTATCCATGCATCTCTCCTGTTTATAACATTATCTACATGACTGTATAACCAACAAAATCTCCTTTTTGCTAACATGCCCTGAAATCTTCCTAATAAACAAAAATCCAAATCTGCATCTTTATCTACAATTTCATATCCTCTTTTTATAAATTCATTTTGCAAATCTTCTTTAACCCAATAATCTCCCCACCAATGCGAAGTTATTGCTGAATCCGATGGAGAAATAATTTTAACTTTCATTGTTAATCCTCCAAACTATATCCATACTTTAATGCTTTTTTCTTTAATATTAAACTCATAATATATCCTATTTTTTATTTCATAAATATTATTACTGTTCCTTCACACTTTATCTCTTTTGGATTTAAAGTTTTTAAAAACTTTATAAACATGTGTTTATTAATATGTTTACTGATTTTATCAGAATTTGCATTTTTATTTATTTCTTTTCCATCTGTCCACCATGTTACAAATATCATATACTTTTTAGAAACTCTAAACATCTCTTTTATTATGGGTTTATAATCAGGAACATGTTGTATAACATCCATTAATAAACACATATCAAAAGATTGATCGCTAAATTCAAGATCATAAGCATCCCCATTATGAAAATCACCTTTTTCATATCTTCTTTTTGCTTCAAGAAGCATACCTTCACTATTATCAATACCAACATAATTTGAATTTGATATTAATTTCAAATCTTCTACAATAACTTTATAATATCGGCCCGCGCCACAACATATATCCAAAATTTTAAAATTATTTTGTAAATATTTGGCTAAAATTTGAACTCTTGGAACAACTTGTTTTTCAATTTTCATATCTCCAAACCATCGAAAAGTTTTCCATTCGTCCCATCTTTTTTCATGTTTTCTTTTTATGGTTATATCTTTTTTAATATTCATACTCCATCCTTTGCTTTTAAACTCTGTCATCATTTTGCCCCATGTTTAAGATATACATACAAATTAAATCAAAATATCTGCCATTTTTATAAATATGCTGCTTTTTTCTTCCTTCTTCTATAAATCCCACTTTTTTATATAATTCAATCGCCGCTACATTAGATTCCAAAGTATCGAGATATATTCTATGTAAATTAAGATGACCAAAACCATATATCAAGATTAAATCTGCTGCTTTTTTTCCACAACCCTTGCCTCTATGTTTAATATCAATCATAAACCTTCCAAACTCTGCTGTTCTATTTCTCCAATCGATATTTGTAAAGCCCACTGTTCCTATTGATTCTGAATGCTTTTCAATAATAAAAAGAATATCTCCTTTTTTTAAACGTTCTTCATACCAATTCTTTTGTGTACACTTTCTAATAGGATATTCATAAAAATTATCATACATTTCATTCTTCCAATCTGCTAATTTTTCTAG
>Ga0307375_10002942_pt1 | contig 17118 bp, 15 predicted proteins | sample TR1MG_FD_202531 | JGI IMG/M metagenome (GOLD analysis project Ga0307375, IMG submission 202531) | Soil microbial communities from Risofladan, Vaasa, Finland - TR-1 | ecosystem: Environmental > Terrestrial > Soil > Coastal area > Acid sulfate soil | place: Finland: Risofladan, Vaasa | collected... | reverse complement strand
TGTCGCCGGCGATCTGGCCGAGGCCGAACAGGTAGTTGTCGGTGTAGGTGATGCTGACTGCATTGCCCTTGGCATCGACTATGGAGAAATGCGTGGTGTGCTGGCCTTCGACCGCGCCCAGACTGCCCTTGACCGCGCTGGACGGGGTGGCCTTGTCCGGCTGGATGGTGGCGCGCATTTTGGCCACGTGCTCGGGGGAGAGCAGCTCGGCGATCGGGTTCTTCACGAATGCCGGGTCACCCAGGTAGGTGTTGCGGTCGGCGAAGGCACGGCGCTCGGCCTCGACCAGGTAGTGGATCGCCTTCACTGAGCCGTAGCCCCACTTGGCCATGGGGTAGGGCTTGATGATCTGCAGGATCTGGCAGATGGTCGTGCCGCCGGAACTGGGCGGCGGCGCGGACAGCACGGTGTAGCCGCGATAGCCGCAGGCGATCGGCTTGTCCCAGTTCACCGTGTAGTCGGCGAAATCCTTCATGCTCAGCAGGCCGCCGTTTTCCGCGCTGGCCTTGACCACCGCCTTGGCGATGGCGCCGTGGTAGAAGGCGCGGGTACCGTCCTTCGAAATCAGCGCCAGCGTGTGCGCCAGTTGCGGTTGTACCAGGCGATCGCCGACCTGAAAGAGCTTGCCGTGGTTGAGGAAGATCTTCGCCACGTTTGGGTGCAGGGTGAAATCCTCGCTGCGCGTGTGCAGGATATTGACGTCGCCTTCTTGCAGCACGAAGCCATTGCGGGCCAGCTTGATCGCTGGCGCCATCACCTGCTTCAGGCTCATTGTGCCGTAGGTCTTCAGCGCGGTGTTCAGGCCCATCACGGTGCCCGGCACGCCGACGCCGAGATAGGTATTGGTACTGCGGCCCTTGACCACGTTACCTTCGGCATCCTGAAAGAGGGTTGGGGTGGCCTTCAGTGGCGCCTTCTCGCGGAAGTCGAGGAACACCGTTTTGCCCTTGTCCTCCCCCGGGGCCAGATGCAGCACCATGAATCCGCCGCCGCCGATATTGCCGCAGCAGGGATGCACCACGGCCAACGCGTAGCCCACGGCCACGGCGGCATCGACGGCGTTGCCGCCCTGCTTGAGGATGTCCACGCCGACCTGGGTGGCCAGATGCTGCGCGGTGACGACCATCGCATGTTTGGCGAGCACCGGTTTGGCGGCGGCCAGCTGGTCGCGCGTGGTCGCGGGTGCGGTGGCATCCAGTGCCTGTTGGGGAATCGACCCCGTATCCTGGCGTGCGGATGCGGCGAATGGCATCGTCCCGAGCGTGACGAACACCGTGAAGGCAATGAAGTATTTACGCATGGCGATACCCGGATGTAAGGACTTGGCGTCACGTTAACATGCTGCGCCATGGATGATCGCTTGGGTTGATCCCCTGTCGGGGGCTTCTCCCTGCAATCACGCCCTTCGGTTATTGCGCCCTACGCCGTATTCATGTGGCCGATCATCGAACGGTGTCTGCGGCGGTTAATCCCGTGGCTGGGCGTGGGCATACCGCGTCAGCTTTTCCGCCAAATGCGCGAACAACAGGGTGATCCGTCGACTCGATCTGGAATCCCGATGCATGACCAGCCAAATGTCGAGCGGGGACGAGATTCGTTCCGGCAATACCTGAATTAAATCGGGGTCACGAAGGGCGAGGCCAACCTGACAGGCCGCGATGCCATAGCCCGCCCGCAACATCGATAGCTGCGCCAACTCGGTATCGCAGCGAAATGAGAACTGCTCCCGGCGAAGCGGGATCTTCATCTCGGCGGCGATACGTATCCAGACCGGATCGCGGTCGTATCCGATCAGGGTGTGGCCTTCCAGCGCGTCAAGACTGTTCGGTAGTCCGTACCGATCGACATAGCGACGGTGCGCATACAAACCGATACCCATTGAGCCAATGCGTTTGGCGATCAGCGCACCCTGTGCAGGGCGAAACATGCGCACGGCAATATCCGCATCCCCACGTAACAGGTCTTCAGGCGCATTGTTGAGCACCAATTCAATCGCAATCCGCGGGTGATTCTGATGAAACTCGGTCAGTATTCCCGGCAGTATTTCTCCGCCAATCACGTGACTGGCCGTCATGCGTACGGTTCCGGCATCGTCCTCCATCTCTCCCGAGGCCATTCGCATGAGGGCGGCTGCCGACGCTTCCATGACCTCGGCATGCGACACCAATCTGTGCGCGACGGGACTTGGTCTGAGTCCACTGGGCGATCGGGCGAACAAGGTCACGCCCAATATGCGCTCAAGCTGCTCAATATGACGGCCGATCGTCGGTTGTGTGGTCGACAGCAGGCGTGCCGCCGCCGACAGGCTGCCTGTCCGCATGACTGCGAGGAATGAACGATAGAGTTCCCAGCCGGGTTCAGTGTGTGGCATAAATTTATGTATTACGGCTATGCGAACTAGTTCATGGAAGTTTAGCACCGAGCCTCGTAGTCTGGGCGCATTCATCCCTGATTGAGGTATTGACCATGTCCGTTGACCCGCATACCCACCCTCGAACGGCCCTTGTGATCGGTGCTACCGGTTCATTGGGGGCCGCTGTGGCGAAAGCCCTGCAAACCCACGGTTGGCAGGTGCGTGCATTGCACCGAGACCCCACGATGGCGCGGGTCCATTCGATGCGCGTCGAAGATATCGAGTGGATAGCTGGCGATGCGCTGAACGGGGATGATGTGGTGGCCGCCGCACGTGGCGTTGACGTGATTTTCCATGGCGCGAATCCGCCGCGGTATCTCAAGTGGCGGGCGCTGGCCATGCCGATGCTCGCGAATGCCATTGATGCGGCCGTCGAGAGCGGCGCGCGGCTCATTTTCCCGGGCAATGTGTACAACTTCGGGCCGGATGCCGGGCCACTCGTGGATGAGCGCGCCAACCAGAAACCGGTTTCCCGGAAGGGAGCGGCTCGCGTTGACATGGAACGCATGCTCCAGGACGCGGCCGGTGCGGGGGGGCGTTCGTTGATCGTTCGTTCGGGCGATTTCTTCGGCCCGTATGCCACCAGTTCCTGGTTCGGCTCGGCCATGATCAAGCCGGGGAAGCCGATTCGCGCCATCACCTCTCCGGGGCCAGTTGCGGTGGGGCATTCCTGGGCGTATTTGCCGGACCTCGCCGAGACGATCGCCCGTCTCGCCGATATCGAGGCAAGCCTGTCGCCCTTCGCGGTGTTCCACTTCGAGGGGCATTGGTTGGAACCTGGGGAGGAGATGGTTTCGGCCATTCGCCGTGCCGTGGGCAAACCGGAACTGCCGATAAAAACCTTCCCTTGGCCACTGTTGTACCTGGCGGCGCCGTTTTCGACTTTTGCGCGTGAATTGATCGAGATGCGTTATCTCTGGAACGTACCACTGCGTCTGGATAACCGGAAGCTGCTTGCCGTTCTCGGCGATGAACCGCGTACGCCGTTAGATGACGCGGTGGCCGTCACGTTGGCTTCGTTCAAATGCTTGCCTTCCTGAATAACGCAGCGTTCGAAAGGGCGCTTGCTGTGATTACAGGTCATAGGTAGTTCAAATCGTGTTTTGTCTGATTTGGCATGGCAGTGCCCTCATTCGAGGGGATTAACTTTCATGTAAATAGCGACCGGGCAAGGTTGATTCTCGGTATTTCGTGGATCGGTTTGCAGGAACGCATCTTGCCCCATCGACAACCCAGCATGTGGCGTAATGCCCTTCGGTTATTGGGCCAGACAGGGAACGGTGGCGCTCATGATCGAATAATCACTGTCAGTCGATACGGGTGAAGATGGGGTGCGCATCAATCCAGGTTTTTTTGCCAGAACAGTGCCTTGCCCGTTTCAGGATTCAGCTCGTAACCCTCGAAACCAAAGGCGCGATAGGCGGCCTGAGCCACAGGATTGCCTTCCAGCACTTCGAGCGTCAGTTTGCAGCAACCCAGGTCTTGGGCGATTTCTTCCACTTTCCCCAGCAATCGTTTTGATAGACCCCGCCCTCGGTATTCCGGAATAACCACGATGTCATGAATATTCAGCAGCGGTTTGCAGGCGAAGGTGGAAAACCCCTCAATGCACAGCGCGAGCCCGGCGGGCTGGTCATCTACAAATGCCAGGACCCCATGAATGTTCGGCCGATTTTTCAGCTCGGCAATCAGATTCTGCTTCACGAACGGGGTGAGCTCTTTCCCGCCGCCCATGGGATCCTGGGCGTATTCGTTCAGCAGCCAGACAATGGCTGCCGCATGATTCGGCAGGGATAAATCGGCAGTTAGAATCTGTTCCATGGTCTTTTCGTCAGGGCCTAGTGTTTGATGTGATTTTAGCCGCTTTATGGCTGGCTCATTGTCTATTGGTGAGTTCTTCGCCATCAGGAAAACCGTACGCGACAAGGATGCTTGGCGATGCCGTGTCGTCCGGTGGGGTGGTAAGGATGCGTCAGCCGATCGCCCACGCACCCGATAGGATCGAAGATCCCCGCAGGCCAATGTTGCATTGGCCTGCGGATTGCCCTGTCCGTGGCCGGACCGGGCGAGTCCTACGGATCAGACCTTCTGAATGTAGCCGATAAGGCCAACCACGCCGCCACGGGCATGGTTGACGGTGGAGGTCAGGCGATAACCACCGGTGGTCATATCCACGCGCACCTTGCGTGCGTTGTACATCTCGCGGAACAGGGTGGGCAGGGTGTCCGGGGCAGGTTTGGACGTGAGCAGCCGCATATTGGTCCCGTTGTCGTTGGTGTACGGCACCGCGAACATGTGGGCCACGGACGTGTTCGTCGTTTTCGATGAAAACACCATGATCCCTTCGACGCCCCGGAAGCCGAAATTGCGATCACCGAAATAGATGCCCGCACAGACTGTGTTGTCTGGATCGTTCGGGCCGAAGTAGAACCGTTTGCGAATCTGAACGAGTGGCGAGTCCAGATTTTCGTTTTCGTGGTCTTCCGGGAAACTCTCCATATAGCCGTGTTCCAGATACAGATTCCCGCCTTTCCCACCGTCGACGCCTTTGCGCCAGTCTGTCACCACAAAATCCTCGTCGGAATCGTTGATGATCAGGCCGAGAATTTTCTTCGGGTTCTCAAGGAGGAGAAACAGCAACAGCGCAACCAGCACGAACACCACCACGCCGATGGCGGTCTTCATGCCGATGGAGGTGACGCCGGTTTTCACGGCGGCCAACAGGGCGGCACCCGCCCGCCATGCCTTGATCGTGCCCACGGTCATGGCCACGCCGACGGAGACCAGACTGCCCGAGACGATCTCGATCGCCAGTTGGCCGGGGGTCTTGGCGGCGGCCATGTTTTCGAAGCGCTTGGTTAGGGTGAACAGGTAGTTGTAGACATCGTCGCCCTGATAGCCGCGGATGATGTTGGCGTTGTGTTCCGTGAGTGTGATGTTCGGCTCCAGTTCGACATTCGTGGCGGCGAGTGCGGTCAGGAGTTGATTGTCGTGCGCTGTCGGTTCGTACTCGATGCCGGCGCTCACATCGTGCGCGTCGAGATCGGCCCAGAGCACCTCAAGGAGTTGGGTGGTGAGCAGTTTCTTTTTCTGTGCGGTGGTGAGGGCGTGATTGAGGATGATGTCATCCAGTCGCAGGTCGTATCGCTCGTTCAACCGATCGATCACGTCCAGTGCGAATTCCTTGGGTGATACATCGCCGTAGTTCTGTTCGATCATCTGACTTTCTCCTGTGTTTGAGCCGTAATAGGCGTCATCACCCACTGCGCCGACTCGAATGCGCCGGGGTGGAAGAGGTCAATTCAAGTAGCTGATTCAGGAACAAGATGTCTCAGGGGATGAGACGCAACCACGCTAGTCCTTGCAGTAGGCCAAATCAAATGAATGTTTTGTAACAAAGGTTTGCCTGTGTGTTCTTGGATTGGCGTACATGCTACAGCGGGCAAAAAAAGCAGGTATTGATTGCGACATGTAGAGCCGATGCTTCGTGTATCGCCCCGATATACGGAAGTGGAATCGGCCTTGTTGACATTGCGCATGAGAATCATTATCGTTCGTGCCTCCTGTATCTTTTGGTTTTTTGGAGTTGTTGTTATGTTGCTTTGGAAAGGCTTTGCATTGGTTATCGCGTTTTCTTCATCGGCGGCGTTTGCCGCGCCACCTGAAGTGCACGTGTCCCTCAAGGATCATCGGTTCAGCCCGGCCGAGGTACATGTGCCGGCGGGGCAGAAGATCAGGCTGATCGTGGAGAATCAGGATGCAACGCCGGAAGAATTCGAGAGCCATGAGTTGAATCGGGAGAAGGTGATTGCCGGCAGGTCGAAGGCGACGATTTACATCGGCCCGCTGGAACCCGGCCGTTATCCCTTTGTCGGTGAGTTCAACGAAGCCACGGCCAAAGGCGTGGTGGTGGCGGAGTAAATCATGATCAGTGCCGCCATTATCGTATTCCGCGAAACACTGGAAGCCGCCCTGATCCTCGGGATCATCGCCGCCGCGACGGTGGGTGTGCCCGGGCGTGGACGTTGGCTGACGGCCGGCGTAGTCGCGGGCATCGCGGGATCGCTGGTCGTCGCCAGCATGACCGAACAGATCGCCGGTTTGATGGCGGGCATGGGGCAGGAGCTATTCAATGCCGCCGTGTTGGGCATCGTTGTGGTGATGCTCGCCTGGCACAACATCTGGATGGCAGGGCACGGCGCCCATTTGGCGCGGGAAGCCAAACAACTGGGGCGAGACGTTCAGGCAGGAGTGAAAGCGCTGCCAATCTTGTTTGTTGTCATTGCATTGGCGGTGCTGCGCGAAGGTTCCGAAACGGTATTGTTCCTGTATGGCATGGCGATGGGGAGCCAGGAAGGTTTGTTATCCGTGTTGAACGGGGCCGTATTGGGCCTGTCGGCAGGCGCCGTTGTGGGCATGGCGCTGTACCACGGTTTTTTGCAGATTCCGACCCGGTGGTTCTTTGGCGTTACCAGCGGGCTGATTCTGTTCTTGGCCGCGGCAATGGCCAGTCATGTGGCGCGCCTGCTGATCCAGAGCGACATTCTGCCCAGCCTGGCCTCCCCGCTGTGGGATACCTCGGCGCTGCTCACGAACGATTCAGCCATCGGGATTTTGCTGCATACACTTTTGGGGTACGACGCGAACCCTGCCGGCATGCAGGTGGTGTTTTATATCGGCACCCTCACTCTGATTCTGCTGGGCATGCGCTTGGCCAGCGGAAGCACTCAACCCATTGGTAATCGTTAATCCCCTTCATCAGAGCCTGCTTTCGGGCCCTGCATCACATAAGAGACACACATGAATAAATATTTAACCCTCATTTCGGGGGCTGGGGTTTTTTTTGCCTGTCATCTGGCTTTTGCCGGCCCTGCTGACTATATCTATACCCCCACTGTCGAGCAGGGCGAGCGGGAAATCGACCTCAAATTGGGTCACTGGAACAAGAATCCCGCTCAGCCGCAGACCGACAGTTCGATCGGATTGGGCTATGGCGTCAATTCCTGGTGGTTCACCGAGCTGTACATGAAGCGCACGAAGGTAAATGGCCAGCCAACGACCTTTGATGCAACGGAGTGGGAGAACAAGTTCCAACTCACCGAAACAGGTCGATACCCGGTGGATGTCGGTTTTTTGCTGGAAATCGAGCGCCCCCGCGACCACACCGATGGCTGGGAGGTGAAATATGGCCCCTTGTTTCAGACCGAATTCGGCAAGGTGCAGCTGAATGCCAATCTGTTATTTGAAAAGAAATACCGAAGCGAACGCCCGAGTCAAACCGAGCTTGAGTATCAGTGGCAGGCGAAGTATCGCTGGCTGACGGCGTTCGAGTTCGGTGTGCAGGGTTTCGGCGCGGTCGGCAAATGGAACGACTGGGCGCCAGAAAGCGAGCGTGGCAATCGGATGGGCCCCGCCGTGTTCGGCAAGATTCCCCTGGGCGGACGGCAGGCCATCAAATACAACGCCGCGTGGCTGATCGGTACGTCATCGGCGGCCCCTCGCCGCAATTTCCGGGTTCAGGTGGAATACGAGTTTTAGTCGGGGCGAGGGCTACTCTTGCGACATCAGGGCCTGGCTCGGCTAATGGCCCTATACTGGAATCGCGATATTTTCCGTTGTTTGCCAACAAGGAGTTCGTCATGTCTCATGATTGCCCGCATGAAACGCTCGATGCCCCGGTATCTACCCCCGGCATTGCGGAAACAGATATGAGCGCCATTCGCTCGCCTGATCGCCGGCGTGTACTAAGAACCCTGGTGCAGGGTACGGCCACCCTCTTTTCAGGTTTGGCATTGCCGGCTCAGGCCCAAGGTATGGGCGGGATGATGGGGGGCATGATGGGGCAATCCGGGTCGAAGCCCATCCAGCCGGGGTTGTTCGCTCGGGCCATGCCCATTCCCCCCCAGATGATGGGGACAATGGACGCTGCAGGCATTCGAACCTATGCGCTCAAGACAACAGCGGGGCTGCACTCGGAACTCGTTTCCGGGATGCATACGCCGACCTGGGGGTATAACGGCGCTGTGCTGGGGCCAACGCTGCGGGTGCCGCAGGGGAAGCCATTGCGGTTTGATATCCAAAATGGGCTGAATCAGTCCACCACCGTTCATTGGCATGGCGCACAGATTCCTGGGGTCATGGATGGTGGCCCGCATAACCTGATTGCGCCGGGGCACAGTACAAGCGTCACGTTTACTCTGGATCAACCGGCGGCTTCGTTGTGGTATCACCCCCATCCGGATGGTCGAACCGGGCCACAGGTTTTTGCCGGGCTGGCCGGTTTTCTATGGATCGACGATGGTTTGGATGCCCAGGTCGGCATGCCGCATACCTATGGCGTGGACGACCTGCCGGTCGTTATCCAGGATCGCCGCCTCGATGAGCGGGGTGGCCTCAGCTATATGACTACCATGCGGGACATCATGGGTATGAAGGGCGACCATTTTCTGGTCAATGGCGTCGAGCAGCCTTATGTCGAAGTGCCCGGCCAGTGGGTTCGATTGCGGCTGCTGAATGGCTCGAATGCCCGCATGTACAATCTGGCCTTTGCCGACAATCGCCCCTTTCATGTCGTCGCCAGCGATGCCGGGTTGCTTGAGCGGCCGGTAGAAATGACCAGCCTGATTCTGGCGAACGGGGAGCGGGTCGAAATCATGGTGGATTTGCGCCGCATGCAGGGCAAACGTCTGGTTTTGCGCAGTCATTCTGCCGGCGTGATTCCCGAGTTGAATCGCATGCCAATGGCGGCGGATGCCTACGATCATGGCCACTTCGACCTGCTTGAACTTCGGGTGGGCGGGCCCGTCGGCAAGGCTGGGCAATTGCCCGCGAAAATGGCATCAATATCCGCACTCAAGGCCAATGCACCCAAGCGACATTTTGTCCTTCAGGGAATGGATATGGGGATGATGCGTCGCATGATGATGGGTGGCGGCGCGCCGAAGAGTGGCCCGGCGTCCGGGCCGGGCGGAATGAGTCTGGGTGTGGGCGGTCGCGATTTGTTCGCGATCAATGGCACCTATATGAACATGAAGGTCATCAACGAGCGCGTCAAGTTGGGCAGTACGGAAATCTGGACTGTGGCGAACGACGGCATGATGGGGCACCCTTTCCATCTGCATGGAACCTCCTTCCAACTGCTCAGCCGCGATGGCGCGCCGCCACCGCCTCATGAGCGGGGGTGGAAGGATGTCGTTCTGGTTCGAAGCGGAGAAACCGTACAACTGATTGCCCGGTTCGATCATCCGGCAGGCGACGATCATCCTTTCATGTATCACTGTCATATTCTTGAACATGAGGATAACGGCATGATGGGCCAATTCACCGTGATTTGATGGCCTCGTGTATCTCGCTCCCCGGTACGGCTGAGGGCGTCAGACGGACCAGTCGCCCGGTTCGGCGCGCCCGCTCGCCAGACTTTTTCGTAGGTTGGGGTAAGCCTTGCGCACCCCCACACCTCGGAAGATGTGGGGATGTTGGGATTCGTGCCTCACCCCAATCCGCGGGCTTCTTCTCTGGCGTGCATCGTCAGGCGGTGAGTTCCTTTGGATTTTCTCCGTAGGCGTTTTCCCCGGGCGTGCTGTCTTGCACCGTGAAAATCAGTAGGACAATGGCGCCAATGAGCGGAATCAAGATGATAAGTACCCACCAGCCGCTGCGACCCGTGTCATGAAGCCGCCGCACGGACACGGCAAGGCTGGGGATCAAGATGGCCAAAGAATAGATCCCACCTAGCAGTCCCATACCCGCTGCCGTGCTGAAACTGCCTAGCATCTTGTCGACAATGGCAAGGACGATACTGATGAGGATGCTGAACAACAAGAAGTACCAATACTCCTTCCGCCGCGCTCTTCCATTAAATACGGCATACTTTTTCAGAACTTCGAGATACCAGTTCATGCGTTACTCCATGTGCTTGTTGTCCAAGATGATCTTGCCGAAAGATCGCCAGTGGCGCGATGCCGCCTGATGTCCTTATAGGCGACACCCAAACTAGCGTTGGGTGTCGATCAAATCAAGTGAAGTTTGCATAACCATGTGTCGGGAAGTCCGTTCCGGCTTCGCCCGGTTCTGTCGGGAAACGAGAAGTTCTGTGGCTGGATGTTCAGGGGATTTCTAACGATCCCTCAGTAGGCTGTGGTCGATTGCAGCGCCCACAAGTGTGCGGCAATCAGAGCGCGCCACGGCGAATGGGGTTCCAGCCAGTCGCGTGCCTGCGCCTCGCCAATCGGTTCTTCGGTTTTGAGTAGCGTGTGCAGGCCACGGCGCACGGCCACATCGCCATGCAGTGAACCATCCAGCCAGCCGTAACCCCGCAACAGGGCATAACTGACGGTCCAGGAGCCGATGCCCTTGACTGCCAAAAGTCTCGCGCGGATGTCGTCCATTGTCCGGGTCGTGGCGGGTGTCGCCGCCCATTCATCCAGCGGAAGTGTGCCGTCCACGATCTGCCGAGAAAGCGTCAGTAGGGTATTCGTCTTGGTCAGGGAGTAGCCCGCCTGCCGAATATCAGCGGCCGTCAAGCAGGCGATCTGGCAGGCCTCCGGATAGCAATACAGTCCGCTCGAATGCCGCCCCCCTGCGGTCGTGATCAGCTTGCGCCGCAAGGAAACCGCCGCCATGACGCTGATTTGCTGGCCGGTGATGGCCCAGGTCAGCGCCTCGAACGGCGTGGTGGTGACCGGCACGCGCAGGCCGGGATTTTGGGCAATCAGCGGGCCGATCTGGAGATGATCGTGATAGCGGGTTTCAAATGCTGCGATGTTCTGGCCCAGGCCAAGCAGCCGGTGCACCAGGGTTTCGAAGGCGGGTTGATCTTCTGTGGCGGTTCCGTCAACGGCGAGCGTGGCATGAGCGATGCCGTCACTGAAATCGATCGTCAAGCAGGCGGGTTGCCCGGCCCAGACCATGCCTTTGTGCAGGGCGGTTTCGGTGACGCGCTCGGCGATTTCCTGAGCGTCCCGTCGGTGGAAGGCGAGGATGTCGCCGGGCCGGAAATCGGCAGGCAGGGGGATGGTACAGGCGAGTCTGGTCATCAGGGCGGGCCCGCTTTGCGAAAGGTGAGGTTGATGCGATGCCCGCCCGTTTCGGGGAAATGCCCCGGCTTGATCGTCTGCACGGCGTGGTAGGCCAGCCGGGCGGGGCCGCCCCAGACGACGACATCGCCATGGGCCAGCCGTGCGCGCGTTGTCGGGGCGCTACGCGTCAGTCCGCCGAACAGGAAGATCGCGGGCAGGCCCAGCGAGACCGAGACGATGGGCGATGTGAGATCGGTTTCGTCCCGATCCTGATGGAGCGAGAGTTTGGTGCCCGGTTGGTAGCGATTGATCAGGCAGACATCCGGCGTGAACTCGGGGAATCCCGCTTCTGCGGCCGCGATGCTGGCCAATTGGCGGAAGACCTCGGGCAGGGCGGGCCACGGTTGGCTGCTTTCCGGATCGACCGGGGCATAGCGGTAGCCGTTGCGATCCGACACCCAGCCGAGTAAACCGCAATTGGTCATTTCCACAGACATGCGAAAACCGCCCGGCGTGACCATGTGGCGAAAGGGCGCCACAGCCGCCACCGCATCGACGGCAGCGAGAAAAACCGGTGCCTGATCGCGGGCATAGCCGCGCAAAATCACGGCGCCTTCGGCCAATGTTTCCCGACCGCCTTCGTGATCCATCATGTCCTGAAACAGATCATTCATCACGGTGCGCCGTATCCGCTTCCCGTTCGAGCAGCGCGCGCTTGCGCGCCACGCCCCAGCGATAACCGGACAACCCGCCATCGATCCGGATAACGCGATGGCAGGGAATGGCGACGGCCAGGGTATTGGCGGCACAGGCACCCGCCACCGCTTGAACCGACCGGGGCGCGCCGATGCGCTCGGCAATCTCGGTATAGCTGGCGGTCGTGCCGACCGGGATTTCCTGCAATGCGTTCCATACCCGTTGCTGGAAGGCGGTGCCCTGCACATCCAGCGGCAGATTCAGGCCTTGTTTTGGTGTCTCGATGAAGCCGATCACCTGAGCGATCCAGTGTTCGAACTCGGTATCGCCACCCATCAGTTCCGTCCGGGGAAACCGATCCTGGAGATCGCGTACCAGGGCATCCGGATCATCACCGAGTGTGATGGCGCAGATGCCGCGCGCGCTGGCCGCGACAAGCACGGCGCCCAATGTGCATTCCCCCACGGCGAAGCGTATGGCTGTATGCGCACCGCCGCTGCGGTAGTCGCGCGGCGTCATGCCCAGCAGTCGATCCGATTCTTCATAGAAGCGCCCGTTCGCGTTGTACCCGGCCGCATGAATCGCCTCGGTGATCGTATCACTGCGGCTCAGTGCGTCGCGGACTCTTCGGGAGCGGATGGCCGTCGCGTAGGCCCGCGGCGTCACGCCGGTGATGGCCTTGAAGATGCGATGCAGGTGATGGGGACTCATTTGGGCATGCTGGGCCAACATGTTCAGGCTCGGTATTTCATCCGATTGCTCGATGTATCTGCACAAGGATGTCACGAGCGCGGCGTGCTGCTCGGCCAGTGGCGGCTGGTTCGGTGTGCAGCGTTTGCAGGGACGGAACCCGGCTTGTTCTGCCGCATCTTGCGTTGCGTAAAAAGCGACGTTTTCCGGTTTGGGCGTGCGGGCGCCACAGGTCGGTCGGCAATAGATGCCCGTGGTTTTGACGGCATAAAAAAATTGCCCGTCGGCCTTCGGGTCTCGGATCACGACGGCGGCCCAGCGCGGGTCGCTGAGTGTGGTGGTTGCAGATGCATGGGGTTGTCTGGACATGGTCGCTCGTCCTCCTCGCCGGGTTCGGGGTTCAGGATCGCATCCTAAACAGCTGCCAGCAGCAAAACACTCCGGGTCTTGCTTTTGAATTCGACAAACAGCCCTTCATCGGTCATGCGCCTGTCCAGAAATTCCCCAGGTAATGTACATCAGGCTGCAAGCGGTCGCGCGTTGTCGCAGAATAGAGTCACTCATCCAAACCCGATGGCCATGCGCCGAAGCTACAGAAGGAACGTGCTCATGATCGCTTATTGCCTGAATCAGCCACTGGAAGCCGCCGATGTCGCGCGGGTGTTTGAATCGTCGGGCATCAACCGACCGACTGCGGACTTGCCCCGCATCGAGCGGATGCTTGCCCATGCGAATCTCATCGTTTCGGCCTGGGATGCCGATCACCTGATCGGCGTGGGGCGGGCGCTCACCGATTACGCCTACTGCTGTTATCTTTCCGACCTTGCGGTGGATGCGTCCTACCAGAATCAAGGCGTCGGGCAGGAAATCGTCCGTCAGATTCGCGGGGCGATTGGAGAGGATGTCTCTCTGATTCTGGTGTCGGCCCCGGGGGCGACGGCTTACTACCCCAAGCTGGGGTTTTCGCCTGCGGCGGGTGCGTTCATCATTCGTCGCAAACATTGATGCCGCCCAGGCACGGCGCTGGGTGCGGAAAGGATGGGCCGAGCGCGCGGACGGCATCATTCACTGACCGGCTACCAACCTCCGCCGCCACCCCCACCGCCGCCGCCGCCGGAGGAACCCCCGCCACCGCTGCCGGACGATGATCCTGGGGAGGTGCCCGCAGCGGCGATTGAGTCGGTCATGGCGCTGCTGAATGCACTGCCCAATCCGGTCAATGCTTGTCCGGTCCCGTAGCCGCCATACCATGCCGGTCCCGTGTAGGTATCGGGCGAGACACCGCTGTCGCGCAGGCTTTGCTCGAAACGGTGCGACCAGGCGTCCTCGACGTCCAAGGCCATGGCGTAGGGCAGATAGGTCTCGAACATCTGTTTGTCCAGACGCGGGGAATAGGTCATTTTGAGATCATTGGCTTCCGCGACGGAGAGATACAAACGAAATCCCTCGATTCGATCGAGCAGGCGTCGTCCGGCTAGCGTGGGCGCCTTGAGCAGGTGATGGAACAGCAGGCTAATCGCTATGCCCGAGACGAGGAGCAGTGCCACCATGGTCCCGAGCGTGTGGATCAGCATCCCGGTGCCGAAAATCTCGCCGCCCACAAAAGGCAGGGCAAAGATCGTTGCGCCGATGGCCCCTATGACGCTCAGGATGCTGCGGCCGGGGCGCAGGGCAAGGCGCCATGCCATGAACGCGCGTGTGGCGAGCATATAGACGCCGATGCTCCAGATGCCCAGCCAGGCGCTCATGAATAGCCCAGTATACTTGTCCTCCGCATTTGTCTGGGCCAGCAGGGCGATGGCGTATATCGCCAGCAGAATCGCGCTACCGATCCACAGATATCTTGAATTGAGGCGGAAATTTCGGGCTTCATACTCTCGGCGCAATGCCTTCTCGTGCGCCTTTCGGGTGGCCTGGATTTCCGCATGGTTCTCCTGACGAAGCACAAAGTACGTCGGCTGCTTGAGCAGCGCCTTGTTCAGGGCATCTTCGCTGGGTGTCAGTGGCTGGCTGGGACTGTCCTGACGCTCCAGCGCAAACTCATCCCCCTGTTCGTCGATCTTGAAATACCCCTTGGCCGCCAGACCGACCAGCGCCGAGGAAAATGCCTTGTTGTCGTAACCCATGTTTGTGATGAAGCGCAGGGCTGCCGGCGAGAGACCTTCCGGCGGGAGGTAGTGCGGGATGATGACGCCGGATTCGGGGTCGCGACCCACGCGGTACCAGGCAATCAGGAAATAGCCGAGTAGCAGGATCAGGCCGCTGCCGGCGATGACGGCAGACTGGTTATCAGCAAACCACCACTGCAGGCGTTGGGTCGTATCCGGTCGCTGAATATACCCCTTGGGCCAGGTCACCACGATGGTCAATCCGGCATGGCTTGGCAAGGGGCGCGTGGTCGCGAATTGTGCCTGTCCATCGGTCGTCATCTCGGCGCGGTAGTCCTTGCCCTTGGCGCCCTGCGGCCCGGTATAGGCCTCGACATGAACCGCGTCGCGCGGCACGTCGCCGGGCAGCGTGACGAGGACCGAGGCATGATCGATTGGAAATATCCAGCCGTTGCCGGTGACGTTCCAGTACAGCTCGTCGTGATCGGCAAAGAAGCCGAGCTGGCGGGTGGTTCGGTAGACCAGGGTGTAGCTGTAGATGCCGGGTTTCAGCAACAAATTCTTGTTGCCTAGGTAGATGCGGATGCCGTTACTCAGATTCTTGGTGTGATAGGGCTCGGGCTGGCCGTCGCGCAATACCTGTAGCAGATCGAAGCCGACTCGATGGCGCAACCCGGCAGCATCGCGGTAATTAAGGGGCAGATCGCGATAGATGCCATGGCGGATCTGCTGCCTTTCTGCCTGGACGCGAATGGTTTCGCGCACTTCCATGGCGCCATCGGTCTGCACACTAATGGCACTGTGAAAGTCGAGGATGCGTTCGTCTGCATGGGCGAAGGCGGACGCCAGACTCAGGCCGACCAGCAGCAGTACCGTGGTGAGGTGCTGGGCGAGATAGTGGGCCATGTATCGGCGCCCCCTAGCGATCATCGCGTGCGTCCTCAAGCTGGAAATACGCGGCATACCGGTAATTCAGGGCGCGGGCGAGCAGCAGGTCGGGAAAGGAGTCGATACGGGTATTGAGATTACGAACCGCGCCGTTGTAGTACCGACGGGCATGCTGAAGGAAGTCCTCTACCGAGGTGATTTCGCGTTGCAGTTCGAGGAAATTGCTACTGGCCTTGAGATCCGGGTAGGCCTCGGCAAGCGCCAGCAGGCGATGCATCCCGACAGACAGTTCGGCTTCCATCGGTCCACGCTGTGTCGGATCGTCGGTTTGTCGACTGCGGGTGCGCAGTGCCGTCAGCGTTTGCAGGGTGGTCTGTTCATAGGCCGTGTAGCCCCGAACGGCCTCGATCAATTTCGGGATCAGGTCGTGGCGGCGCTTGAGCTGGACGTCGATGTCGCTCCACGCGGCCAGCACGCGATGGCGATCCCGTACGAGGCGGTTGTAGATCCATACCGCCCAAACCAGTGCGGCCAAGACGAGGAGACTCCCCAAGATGCCAAAGATCAGCATGTGCTTCCTTTCCGTTCCGAATGCTTTGCCACCGGCGAAGTCTATCCGATGGGGGCGGGGACGAACAGTTTGCGATCCGGTCAGGCGCCGGGGGATCGGTTGCTGATGCCGGTCGCGTCAGCGGCCGCGTTTGACCTCGTACATGGCCCGGTCGGCTCGATCGATCAGGGTGGCGACAGAGTCAATGTCGTCGGTGTAGGCAGCAATGCCGATCGAAATGCCCATCTGCAGGGTTTGACCATTGGGCAGGGTGAGCGGGGCGGAAATGGCTTCGGCCAGTCGGCTGGCCAGGACGCGGGCGGGGGCGCCATGCCCTTCGCGCATGAACAGGCCGAATTCGTCTCCGCCCAGACGCGCGAGGAGGTCTTCCGCGCGAATCTGTTGCGCCATGCGCCGAGCCATTTCCTGTAACACGTCATCGCCCACGGCGTGGCCATAGGTGTCGTTGACGTCCTTGAAACCGTCCAGATCCAGAAAAAACACGCTGAAGGGTTCGTCTGTGCGGCGGGCATGGGCGATTTCGGACGTCAGGCTGCGTTCGAATTGTATCCGGTTGGCGAGGCCGGTGAGCGGGTCCGTAAGGGCCAGTTCGCTCAGCAGAGCTGCTCGTCTGCGGCTCTCTAGCGCGGTGATGACCAAGGTGGCGAGGTCGCGCAGCATGTTGCGCTGCTCCACGCTGAATGTGCGCGGCTTGGTATCGACGACGGCAAGTGTGCCCAGGGCAAAGCCATGGGG
>Ga0307375_10002941_pt1 | contig 17119 bp, 12 predicted proteins | sample TR1MG_FD_202531 | JGI IMG/M metagenome (GOLD analysis project Ga0307375, IMG submission 202531) | Soil microbial communities from Risofladan, Vaasa, Finland - TR-1 | ecosystem: Environmental > Terrestrial > Soil > Coastal area > Acid sulfate soil | place: Finland: Risofladan, Vaasa | collected... | reverse complement strand
ATCCGGCGCTCGGACTGGTAGACGCAGATCTTCGCGGAGATGTGCAGAAGGCAGGTAGAGTATGGGATCTCATCGTTCCACAGTTCCAGAAGGTCAACGGATCCCTCGACAATATTCTGAACGCCGACACAACGAATATCGGCATCAAGAACGGCGTAATGCGCATGGCCTCAACGGCCCGATATTACAAGATCGAATTGGGGTCGCTCGCTCTCGACATTCTTGGACTGGAGACGGCAGCCGATTCGGCTCAATCGTCCGGTGCGGAGTTCATAGTCAATATCCTCGGCAATCTTGCTTCGAGAATCGAAGCCGAGAACCGGAGTGCGGTCATGCGAAATCTCGCGGTCGCCGTCGGCGTGAGCCTTCTCGTGATTATCGGCAGCATTGTGTTCATGCTGCGATTCGGGAGGAATCTCGGACGACGCGTCGGAGGTATTGAGAGCGTAATGCGCCGGGTGGCACAGAAAGACCTGACGGTTCGCACCCGGGACCACGCTAAAGACGAAATCGGAACACTTTCGGCTTACATTAATAGCACGCTCGATGCGATGTGGACCTTCTTCGGAACCGTGCGCAGCGCAACGGTAAAGGTGGATGAGCTGAAGGATACAATATCGGCGGGATCGACCGAATCGGCTGCGGCACTCAACCAGATTACGAAGAACATCGAGTCGATAAAGGAGCAGTTCCTGCGCCTGGATAAGAATGTGGCGACCACAACGGATGCCGTCACGCGAATCGCGGCCGAAATCAGCGAACTCACCCGGGACATTACCCGGCAGTCCACCTCTATGAATGAGACTTCCACCTCCGTCGAACAGATGAATGCGTCCGTGGAAAACGTAGCGCGGTTGTCGATCGATCGCAAACATCGCTCCGACGAGCTCACCGACGTAATCCGGCTGGGTGGACAAAGGATTGGGGCGACGAATGACCTGATCAAGTCCATTACCCGGGAAATCGACGATATTCTCGAGATCATCGAGATCATCAACAGCGTATCCGATCAGACCAACCTTCTCTCGATGAACGCCGCAATCGAAAGTGCCCACGCCGGCGAGGCCGGCAAGGGCTTCGCGGTTGTGGCCGAGGAAATTCGCAAACTCGCCGAGTCGACCAGCGAGAACGCCTCCCGGATCGACCGCTCGCTCAAGTCGATCACCGGCAAGATCAAGGAGGCGCTCGACTCGAGCGAGGAGAGCTACCGCAGCTACGAGAACGTCAATCGGGACGTCCGGGATTTCGCCGGTGCGATGACCGAAATTTCGAGCAACATGGACGAGCTGTCCACGGGCAGCCGCGAGATTCTCCGCGCCACCGGCGAGATCGCCGGGATCACCACGAGTATCGAGCGGCGTTCAGTTGAGATGGACAGTCGTGCCCGGGACATTCAGTCCGCGATGCAGGAAGTACGCGAAATCTCAGCCGGCGCGGTAGGCGGGATGGATGAGATAGATCACGGGGTCAAGGAGATACTACACTCACTCGTCGACATGAGCGAAAAAACGGGCGAGAGCCGGGAACGGATGGATGAGCTCACCAGCATCCTTTCCGGCTTCACGCTCGATACCGACGGCCTCACATCGACCGAAGACCTGCTGGGAGCAAGCCGGAGTATCCGGATCGAGGAGTTCGACGACGGCGACGACGGCAACCTGTCCCCGACGGCAACGACCGCCGTGACGCTCGATGAACGCGGACCTGTCGATCTGTAGTGAGACTCGTCGCGCCGCCGGGCTATTCAGGCAACCCTTTCAGGCAGCGCGCGAAACGGGCGCCAAATTGCACCGCGTTATCCAGGTCATCGTCGGAGGGGCCACCGGCGAATTCGAGAGTCTCGACCAGGTCCCACTTCAGCGGTTCGACAAGTCGCCGTACTTCGCGGACCGCGCCGCCGCTCCAGCCCCAGCTGCCGAAATAGGCGGCCTTCTTGTTGACGATCCGTTTGATCCCCGCCTCGGCGAGCTTGTGCACCATTGCGGGGTAGAGGCTGCCTTCGTAGGTGGGCGCACCGATAATAACTCCGGCGTTTACCCAAAGCGACGGCAGAATGTAGCTGGTGTGGGTTCTCGCCACGTCAAACACGTTGACCGGAATGTGCTCGGAAGCGAGACCCTTGGCCACGAAGTTCATCATAAGCTCGGTGTTCCCGTACATCGACCCGTAGAGAAGGGTGACGCCAATCTCGTGGTCTCCCGTTGCGTAATGCGCCCATTTCTCATAGAGCTCGATAATGCGACGCGGATTTTTTCTCCAGATAAGTCCGTGCGAAGGGGCGATTACCTCGATCGGCAGAGGCGCCAACTTCGCGATTGCGTCAAGCACGGGCTTTGAGAATTTCGCCACGATGTTGGTGTAGTAGCGAAGCGATTCTCTCACGTAGAATTCGATATCGTTGCATTCATCATCGAAGATGGCCCCGGGAAGCGCTCCATAGCCACCGAACGCGTCACACGAGAAAAGTACGTTTGTCGAGGGATCCCAGGTGACCATGGTTTCCGGCCAGTGGACAAATGGCGCGTGGAAGAACCTGATCGTGCGTGATCCGAGATCGAGATCTTCTCCGTCGGCCACTTCCTGCACATTGGCGCTTATCCCGTAGTAGTTCTGCAGCATCGGCTTCGCCTTCGGTGTGCACAGGATGGTAATATTCGGCTGCATTCGAATCAGCGTCTTGAGGGCGCCGGTGTGATCAGGCTCCATGTGGTTGACTACTACGTAGTCGAGTTTCTTCAAGTCGACGATGTGCGACACCTGCTCGATCAGCGTGTCGGACTTGAACTCTTTTGTCAGATCGATGAGGACGTTCTTCTTGTCTTTGATGAGGTAGGAATTATAGGTCACCCCCTCCTGACTTATCGGCCAGAGTCCTTCGAACAGATCGGTTGTGCGATCGTTTACACCGATACCGTAGACACCGTTTCTGAATTCCGCGGCTATCATGAGAATGCTCCTTCGGTGATGAGATCCGATAATTATATCAGTAGACGCCGATTATGATGAGCTTGTCCCACACGCTCTTGTAGGACTGAAGACTGCCTGTTGTCTCCTCGGCAAATGTTTGAACGGCAAATGACTGGTCGCCCTTCGCGATGTGGCCGTTCGGATCCATCCGCTTTGCATCGAGCAATCCACGCGAAAAGGTAATGTGACGGTCGTCGAGGTTTCCGAAGTAGTAGTCTGCCGCGCCGTCGGGCAAAGTGAACCGTCCCTCGAGTGCGCCGTCGGGCAGTGACGGATCCACCGGGACCCATCCGAAGTTTGCAATGTAGAACTCGAGCCACTGGTGCGGCACGGCCTGCTGGTTGTCGTCCACGACGTGGCCCGCTACGACCCGCGCCGGAATATTGGCGTTCCGCAGGATCGCGGTCATGAGCGTCGCGTACGCGATGTCGTTCCCCTTCTTCTGGGTAATCGCCTCTATCGGGTCTTCAATTCCCGGATCGTAGCTGAGCGTCTTCAGCAGATAGTCGTAGACGTTTCGCGCGCGAAGGTAGGGATTGCTGTTCCGCCCCACAATGGAGCGCGCAAGATTCCGGACTACCTCCGAAGTGGCGGGAATACGGTCGGAGGGAGCAGTGTAGGTCAGGAACAATTCACTGTTCTCGTCGTAGTCTGTCGGCACTCGAGCGGGCGCGATGGTGGTTTCTACCGCGTACCTGTCGAAAATGTAGGAGAGTGACAGCGAGTAGCTCTTTCCGTGCTGCAGGTTGTCGAGTCGATACAAAGAGAGCCCATCGACATTTTCGAACATCGGATCGAAATTTCTCGTGAGAAGCTGGATATCGCGCTGCGCGGGCAGACTCTGAACGCGCGGAATCCACAGATAGAGTGAATTTCCGGCGGTCCCGCCTCCTGATAGCTTGACGTCGGTCACGTTGACACCGTAGTGGACGGCGTAGGAGCGTTTGTCGCGGAAAGTCTTTGTGCCCACGACCTGGGAAAGCTCGAAGTAGCTCGGGTTGCTCGACCCTTTCTCGGTTGTCACGGCAATGTTGCCTGTTGAGGCACCGTCTGGCACCCGCACCTTGATCTCCTGATCGGCCCAACCTTCGTAGTCATAATCGCTTGTCAGTGCGGGTATCGAAGTCTGTTCGGTTGCCGGACTCGCCGGGTCGACGCTGTTGACTGCTGCCCATGGGAAGCGTACCGTCCCCGTTCCCCGGTTCATGCCGAAGTTCCGCCCCATTATGGTGATGAGCGTTCCGGGTGGCCCGGACGCTGGATCGATCGAATCGATATGCGGGAGACCCGGAATACTGCTTTGGGAGACGACCGCCGGAATGTTCTGCCGATTCGTGAACAAGACCCCGTCGCTCTGTCCGTTATCGGTTACTACGTACACGAGTCCGGAGGTCACCTTGTCCGGCACGGTGACGCTGATGCGGTGTTCGGTCCACTCTTTGTATCCCGATGTCGTAGGAACGATTCCGGCGATACTCACGTGCCCACGGTCGCGACTCTTTCCGAAATGCGATCCCGAAATCGTGATTTCATCGCCGGGACTTGCCACCGCCGGGACAATGGACTGGATGACCGGACCCTGCGTGCTGATCCGCACGCTCGCGTACAGCACACCCGTGAGGATGAGCAGTATGGCAACAGGTATGATCGCGGTGTGGAAAAAAGGGGGACGATCGCTCATGGAAGCTACTCTTTGCCGGGATTGGCGATGCTCTTGCCGTTCTTTGAATTCTCGAGCGCTCTGCCGTTTGGCCCTGCGCCGTTTGCGGTCGTACCGCTTGCCGTAGATTCACCTGACTTCGAATTGGCCGCCGAGGAGCTACTCGTCTGCGAACTACTCGTCTGCGAGTAAGGGACAACACGGACTTCCAGCTCAATGTTGATATTGCCGTATTTTTCAGTCTGGAGGTTTACCCCGAGCGGATAGAAAAGAACCTTTTCCCCCATGTCAATCGGCATGCTTCTGAAGGAGGTCGCATACTTCACCTGCTTGTCAACCTGTGAGGTGATCCACGTCTGCCCCTGCGCCACGAGAAGCAGGCTGTTGGGCGTTTCGCGGTAGGGCGTGAAGTTGGCAACCACGACGAGATTGCTCCCGTTGAGCTTGACGGTAACGGCCCGGCCGGAAATTGTCACCTCCGACAGGTCCATGTTCCAGATTGTCTGTTCGCCGTTCTCGGTCACGCGCGCAGTGATATGCACGGCAAGCGCTTTGTCCATGAGAAGGGCCAACGCCTGCTCGACATCCAGCGCATGGGCGGACGCGGAAAGACCGGCAAACATGATCATTCCGAGCGCTAACGGACGTACCATCAGCGAAGGCCTCCGGAAGCGTCGGATGCGCGAAGCAGGAGCGGCTCACCCATAAGCTTGAATTGGTGTGGTTCGGGCAGCTCTATTTTCACATCGCGAATCTTGTTTTGCCCGTTGAGAATGTCAAGCAACTGCTCGACGTCTTTGACGTTGACCGTGATGTTCAGCCCGTCGACGCTTTGAGCCATGGTCCCACCGGCACTCTGGGAGGCTGCTGCATTGAGGAAGCGAATCAAAGTAAACGCGCCCATGAGAACGACAACCGCCGCGGCGACCAACGCCATGGGCACAGGAATTGACACGCGGCGACGCCATACTGGAACGGGCCGAGCCACAACGCGGCGCTGATCCTCCGGTGATCCTTCTTGAGATCGGGCGGCCAGCTTCTGCCAGACTCGTGCCTGTGCTGTGGCGAAATCCGGTTCCGGGAGCTCCCCCAGAAGGCGGTGTATACGGAGGTGCTCCGCATATGCCCGGCCGCACTCCGGGTCCTCGGCAATGGTCGTTTCGAGGCGCTCTTTCCACGGCGAAGGTACTTCTCCATCGAGGAACGCGGAAATAAACTCTCTTTCAGGGGACATTTGCTCCCCCTTCCTTCAGAAAATCGGCCAATCGTTCACGGGCGCGAAAAACGCGAACTTTCACGTTCCCTTCACTGATTCCCACAACCGCAGCAATTTCCTTGTAGCTCAAATTCGCGTACTCCTTCAATACCAGCACGATACGAAGTTTCTCGGGCAGCGCGGCCAGCGCCTGTTGTACCGCCTCAGAAGTCTCATCCTTCAGAACCAGGGTTTCCCCGGTGTCCTGTGTGCGTTTTGGCTCGCGGAATACTCGTTCGTAGGCCCTCCGTTCACGACCTTTCCTCTTCTCATAATTCAATGAAAGGTTCTTACAAACGCGGATCAACCAGAATTTAGCCTGTTCTGCGTCGGGAATCGCGTCGCCTCGTTCATAATACCGTATAAACGCTTCCTGGCACACCTCTTCGGCGACGTCCAGATCGTTCGTAATCCGGTAGGCGATACGAATGATTATCGGAAAGACGGTTTCATAGACAGATTTGAAATCGTCTCCGGGTTTTTTCTGCCGATCCATACTCAAAACAACAATATCCCGCGCAAGTTACACCGGACTCACACAAGCTTCCATCGTGTGCCGTCCGGTCGATCCTCGATTACGACGCCTTTCTGCCTCAACATATCACGAATCTGATCGGCAGTCCGGAAATCCCGATTCCTACGCGCCTCTTCACGTCTTCCTATGAGCTCCATGATTTCCGGTTCGAGGCCGGCCGGTTTGCGTTCGGTAAGCCGATTCCGGCCGGTTTCCAGAAGTTTCAAACCCAGGATGCGATCCATCTGGAGAAGACAGCGAAGCGCGTCAGCGGGGGGCAGCGTCTCGTCTTTCACCAGACCCCACATATCGGCAAGGCAGCGCGGCGTGTTCAGATCTTCACAGATGTGCTCGTCGAACTCGGCAAGATACTTCCCTGCAGCACCGGCACGCGGCGCAGAGCCCGGCGCGACCTCTCCCGGTAAGAGCGTAGCCAGTTCATCATCGGACAGCGCACCGAGGATGTCGGCAACCCGTTCGACGAGGCGCTCCCGGCCGTTTCTGGCAGCGGCAAGGTTATCGTAACTGAATTGCAGCTGCGTACGGTAGTGAGCTCCCAGATTGAAAAATCGATAATCCAGCGGGTCGTAGCCCTGCCCGGTAAGTGAGTCGAGGGTAATGAACCCGCCCTTCGATTTGGCCATCTTGCCGTCGTCCATGACGAGGAACTCGCCATGCACCCAGTAGTTGACCCACTTTTTTCCGGTTGCCGCTTCGGTCTGGGCGATTTCGTTTGTGTGATGGACCGGGATGTGGTCGACGCCGCCGCAATGGATGTCGAACTGCTCGCCGAGGTAGCGGGTACTCATGGCGGAGCACTCGATGTGCCACCCGGGGTATCCTTCACCCCAGGGTGATTCCCAAAGCATAGCCTGGCGACCGAACTTGGAGCGGGTGAACCAGAGCACGAAGTCCTCCGGATTGCGTTTGTTGGCATCGATTTCGATGCGCGCACCGGATTTCAGCTCCGCCCGGTCGAGCAGCGCAAGCTCGCCGTACTTTGGAAATCGCGATATGTCGAAATAGAGGTTGCCGCCGGCGGGATATGTGAAACCGTTTGCCTCGATTCGTTCGATCATATGAATCATGTCCGGGATGTGCTCGGTTGCCCGACACACGACGGTCGGACTCACGATGTTCAGGCGCCCGGTGTCGCGAAAAAACGCATCCGTGTAGAACTGCGCGATCTCCCAGACGGACATACCCTTCTCGCGCGCACTGCGCAGCATCTTGTCCTCGCCCGCGTCCGCGTCGTCGGAAAGATGTCCGACATCGGTGATGTTCATGACGTGCGAGACGCGGTAACCAGTGTATTCGAGAGTCCGGCGAAGAATGTCTTCAAACAGGTAGGAACGGAGGTTCCCGATGTGCGCGAAATTGTAAACCGTGGGGCCGCAGGTATACATGCCCACGCTGCCTTCGGTGAGGGGAACAAAGTCCTGTACGGTTCGCCCGAGCGAGTTGAACAGCTTCAGCAAACAGAGCTCCTATGGATAATGGCCGAGAAAACCGATAAGATACGTTCGTGGATGCTACATTAGGAGAAATCCGCAAAAGAATCAATATTTCAGGCACTATTCGAATGAATGAGCCGATGTCTGCCCACACGACCTACCGCGTCGGCGGGCCGGCAGATTTTTACGTTCGCCCTGAGAGGGTCGACGACGTTGTCTTGCTGATCCGAACGGCCCGCGAGGCAGCGATCCCTGTTTTTGTTCTCGGCGGAGGGGCAAACATACTGGTCTCGGACCGCGGCATCCGCGGAATCGTGCTGGACAGCGGCGGATTTCGCGCGCAGCATTTTGAGACGCAGTCGGACGGTTCCACGCTCTTCCGGGTCGGCGCGGGGCTACCGGTCAGCGACGCAAGCGCAGCGGCGGCCGAACAGGGGCTCGCAGGAATGGCGTTCATCTACTCAATGCCGGGAAGCGTCGGTGGCGCCGTCTGGATGAACGCCCGATGCTACGGCGCATGCATTGCCGACATCCTCGCATACGTGGACCTTGTGGATGAGGCCGGTGAGTTTCAGCACTACATTCCCCGCGAAGCGGATTTCGCCTACAAGGTTTCGCCATTCCAGGGCCGGCGCACCGTGATCGTGGAAGCCGGTTTTCGCCTTACTCCCGGATCGACCGACGAATTGTGGCAACAAATGCGTGAGGTGCAGCACGACCGCGACATGAAGGGACATTTTGCCGCCCCGTCGGCTGGATCCGTGTTCAAGAACAACCGCGATTTCGGTGCACCGTCCGGCCAGATCATCGACGGGCTCGGGCTGCGAGGATTTCAAATCGGCGGTGCGCGCGTGTCCGATCTCCACGCCAACATCGTGCAAAATACCGGGACCGCCACCGCGGCCGATATCAAGGCTGTTATCGATCATATCCGGGAGGAGGTCAGACGCGCGCGCGGATTTCTCCTCGATCCCGAAATCGTTCTCGTCGGTGACTGGGCACTCGCGTAGATCTGCCGTGTTACTTGATTCTCGTTGAAATGGTAATCCGAAGCGGAACGCCCTCGATGTACACCGGTTCTCGCCGCTGCCGTTCCCTCGGCGGCTCGAGCAGAATGCCCCGGGTGACATCGCACTGGACAGACAGAGCGAATGAACCGTTGTCGTAGCAGGCACAAAACGTCGGGGTAAGCTCGGCGGCGCTGCCCGCGCCTGCGGAAAGGGTGGATGCGGCCCGAAACCCGAATCGTCCGAAATCTGCGGCGACCATGGCAACGCCTTCTGTCTGATCGTAGACCCCCGCCTGAAACAGAAGCCGCGCCCGCAGCTCCACTTCGAGCAGGCCGGAACCGGACGACCTCAGCGTCACCTCAGCACGCTCAGACCGGCAGGCCTCCGATTGGTTTGGCCAGTCGGTGTCGAATCTTCCTCCAAATGTCAGGTTGAACCACTGCGGACCGGCATGAACGGCTGCGCCCCACCGCTCCCGACCCGGGCGACCCGGTCCGGGCCGCAGCGCACGCGCAAACACCGGACCGTCGTCCGCGTAATCCGGCCGCGCACCGGGGACATCTGCGGGTCGGTCGAGCGTGAGCGCACCCGTCAGCACGAAACCGAACATTGCCTCGTCACCCCAACCCGCCCGGCCGTCAGCTGCAAAAAGCGAGCGCGGCGCGCCGCTTTCCAACTGGCGGAAGCTGTCCGATGCCGAAGCGGCTCGAAGCCGGAAAGCAAGCGGGGATAACGTCGCGTCGAGCTGCAACGCCGCCGCTGCTCCCGGATCGGCAAAGGGACCGCCTGATGCGAAGAGGGCGCCGCTTACCCGAAGCGGTCGGGTGAGCAGGCGCGCACCCAGCGCCCCGCCTGCGGCGCGCAGCCTGGGAGCGACGGTCGAGTCGGGAAACCAGGCACTGTCGTCGACCGCGAATTGTTCGCGCTCCGGGGCGGCCGCTGCAGCGACGGCCTCGACGGTGAGACCGTCCGTCGGGCGGAGTCGCAGAAAACCGGCAGCTTCGCGGCACCCGGTTGCGTTGGAGCCGCCCCATACGGCAAGAAGATCACCGAAGGGGTGAATGATGAGCCGGTGCATGATCTGCGCGCTCGCCGTGAAAGAGGGCAGGTCCGACGGAATCAGAAACGGAGGAGCGGGACTCATGCGCTCCAGGCCGGCAGATGCGGTGTAGGAGGTGGCGAGCGCGTGGAACAGATAGGGCGGCGCGAACCGCCCGGCGCTGAGCCAATCGGTGGCAACGCTGATCACGGCGTAAGATTCGGTTTCCTGTTCTCCCGAGGTCTTCCGCGCGCCGGTGAGCAAGGCCACGTCCAGCAGATCCGACCGATAGCTTGCGCGTTGTTCGAACGCTGTTCTGCGGACCTCTATCGTGCGGCCCGCTATCGTGCGGGAAGCGCCCGGCGTCGACCCGGCCGCCGTCCGCTCCCCGGAGGCACCGCCGACCACTGTGTCCCCCGTCACCCGAAACAGCAGCGAGGCGGTTCCCGGCTGCAGGATTTCGTCGGAAATCGGATCTGCTTCCGAATCGGCAGCTTCAGCCCCGATCTCTTCCGCGTCCTCTTTCGGAACTTCCCAGTCGATCCCCGGAACCGCGTCCACGCCGACAGGCAGAAACAGCTCCCCGCCAATCAGGAATACGAAGTGTATCGCACACAGCTTCGGCTTCGCGCAGCCGGACCGCGGCAGGCCTCTGCTCACTGTCAGACTCACACCGAATGAAGACGCGCGGACCGCGTTGCCGCTTCAATCCGGCGATGAGATCAGCCCCGTCTTTGTCGAAGGTTCTTCGGAGGAGCGGCGACTGAGGGTTCGTTCAACGGGCGAGGTCCATTCGGTCGGGTGATGGGGGTATTCGGCGCAAGCAGAACCTCTTCGTCTCTGAGTCGGATCGTAATGGCGCCTCCTTCGAGCAATTCGAAGCATGATTCGGTGTGGGATATACGCACTTCGAATAACGAGCCGCGCAGGCGCAGGCGGAAAGAGACTTGCTGCCATTGCGACGGGAGCTGCGGGTGAAAGCTCAGCGCCCCGTCGACGTCGCGCATTCCGGCAAAACCGTAGACGATCGAAAGCCACGTACCCGCCATCGCAGCGGTGTGGACACCGTCCTTTACGTTGCCGTTTATGTCGTCCAGATCCATCCGTGCTGTTTTCATGAAATATTCGTAGGCCAGGTCGATGTATCCGACCTCTGCAGCAGCGATCGACTGGATACAGGGTGACAGCGAGGAGTCCCCGGTAGTGATCGCGTCATAGTAGTCGAAATTGCGCCGTTTTTCGTCCTGCGAGAAACGATTGCTCTGGAGAAACATCGCGAGCACCACGTCCGGCTGTTTGAGCACCTGGTAACGGTAGATCGTGAGCGGATGGTAGTAGAGAAGAAGCGGATATCTGTCCGGCGGGGTGTTCCCGAAATCCCATACCGCCTTGTCGAAGAAGCTGTCGTCCTGGGCATAAAGGCCCAGCTCATCATTGTGCGCAACGTAGACCCGTGCTGCAGCGTTCTTCCAGTCGAGCAATTCGCGCTCGTCGAAGTGTGTCTTGGACGAAACCCGCTCGTACTCCTGCGGGTGAGTTTCCTTCATCCATTCCATCACTTCGGCCGCCTGCTCGAGATTGTCGCGCGCCATGACGTTGGTATAGGTGTTGTTGTTCACGAGGGCCGTGTACTCGTTCGGTCCGGTGACCTCGTTGAAACAGTAACCTTTGCCGGGGATGTAGTCGCCCAGATCGAGCCAGAACCGCGCGGTCTCGATTCCGATTTCCGCGCCGCAGCGCAACATGAAATCGGTGTCGCCCGAGACATCCACGTACTTGCGAACCGCGTAGAAGATGTCGGCATCGATGTGATACTGCGCTGTTCCGGCAGGGAAATAGGCGGATGCTTCCTCCCCGTTGATCGTCCGCCACGGGAAGAGGGCGCCGGAAAGGTCGAGCTCTCGCGCGCGTTCCCGCGCCTTGTCCAGAATATTGTACCGGTACTCCAGAAGGTGACGGGCAATGGACGGATTTGTGTAGATGAGAGTCGGGACCGCATAAATCTCGGTGTCCCAGAAGTAGTGTCCTTCGTATCCCTCGCCGGTCAAACCCTTCGCGGCAATGTTCGTGCGGCTGTTGCGGCCCGCCGCCTGCAGCACGTGAAAAAGGTTGAAGCGAACCGATTGCTGGATCGACCGGTCGCCGTCGATCCGTATGTCGCTCGAACGCCAGAAGTCCGCGAGGTAGGCGTGCTGTTCGGCCAACAGGCGGTCGAATCCGGCTGCCTGCGCCTCGGTGATGTCGTGCATCGAAAGGACCGAGAGCTTTTTCGGCACGGATGCAATCGAGCTGTAGTAACAAAGGTACTTGGTAAGCGTCACGGTGGAATTTGCGTTCGCGTTGATCTGGAAGCGGTGGCTCACCTCCTGAGGCGTCGCGTGCTGGAAGACACCGAAGTGCGACTCGGTGGCAAGCTCATTTGCCATGGTGCACAGGAGCGTGAAGCGCGTGTTGCGCGTGACGTGCCGCAGGCTTCCGTAGGTGCGGTCGATCTTTCTCCCGGTTGGAATGAGCGCGTTCTGGCGCAGAGCCATTCCCACGCGCGGATCTTCATGACCAAGTTGCGGTTTTACCTTGCCGTAAATGCCGGAAATGACGGCCAGGGTGGCACCATCGTCGTGCATTCTGCAGGTCCAGCGGATGGCAGCAACGTGCTCGCGCACGAACGAAACCAGGCGCGTGCTCTCGATGGTGACCAGTTTCCCCGACGGCGAACGCCACGTGAGTTCCCGGCAGAGGCAGCCGCCCTCCATGTCGAGATAGCGCCGGTAGTGGACGATTTCTCCGGCTGAGAGGTCCAGAGGGTCGTCGTCCACGTAGAGCTGAATCATCGTTCCTTCGGTGACGTTCAGCATCCGCTGCCTGTTTCTCGCAAAGCCGTAGGCGTGCTCGCCGTAAATGATCGGCTCGGTCTCGTAGAACCCGTTCAGATAGGTCCCGTGGTGGAACGAGCTGCGTCCTTCATCGAAGGCGCCCCGTATGCCGATGAATCCGTTCGCCAGAGTGAACAGCGTTTCGTTGACGGCAACCCGGGCGGGATCGTACCTGTCCTCCATCACGAGAAAACCCTGCGGCTCGAGTGAGGCCGGTTCCTGTTGATTCACTTCGTTATCCTGTTCCAGCAATACTATCGCCGCCTGTCCGGCGCCTTATAGTCTACGAGTGCTCCCACGGATCGCGATACGGGTCGGAAGGATAGACTGTTTCGCCTCCGTCTCGACCGTTGCGATGAGCTGCGCGACAAGGCCGGCCGCAATGGATCCGAGCCCGGCGGCCGGCAGACTCATTGTCGTCAGCGGCGGATTAAGATAGCGCGACGGATAATCATCGTCAAACCCAACCACCGAAATATCCTCCGGTATCGAAAGACCGCGGTCCCGTATCGCTTTGTAGGCACCATACGCTATCAGGTCGTTACCGGCGAAAACCGCTGTCGGAGGCGTGTTGCCTCCGAGCAGTGTTTCCATGGCGTTCCGTCCGCTCTCTTCGGTGAAATCAGCGACGGCGACCAGCTTCTCGTGATAGGAGAGTCCCGCCTTTTTCAGGCCCGCGCGGTATCCGGCAAGCCGCTCCGTGGCCGCATGGAACACAAGCGGCGCGTGAACGATCATTGCGATTCGGCGGTGGCCAAGCGCCGCCAGATGACCGGTCATCTCTTCCGCGGCCGCGCAGTTGTCGATGTCGACCTGGTGAATACGTCGGTCCGCCATCGTTCCAATCACAACCAGCGGAACCCGTGCGTTTTGCAGCTCCGCGATCCCGGCGTCATCTTCGTGTGCATTCAGCAACACTACCCCGTCCAGTTCGTCAATCTCTACGATTTCGACGTAGTTGGACTCGGTCACGCGCAACGGCTGCAGAACCAGACTGTAGCGTTTCCGGTTCAGGACCTGGCTCATCCCTTCGATCAACCGAAGGATGTAACTGTCGGAAATAATGCTTTGCGACTGACAGACGAACAGTCCAACCGCTTTGTCACGCAGCAGCGCGAGACGGCGAGCATTGATGTCAGGCTCATAGCCCAGCTCGGCCGCCGCCTCGAGTACGCGCTGGCGGGTCTCCTCGGATATGGTCTTGCTTGGAGCATTGTTGAGTACAAAGGACACTGTCGTCCGCGAAACACCGGCCCGCCGGGCGACGTCCGCGGACGATACTCGCCGCCGCTGCATATCTTTCAACTCCTTGTCCCAGCCTCTCGCAGGAATGCCGACGCGCCACGGTGCCGACCCTCATCCTCCTTTGCCATTTACCCTTTGACCGATCCTGCAAGAATGCCCCGGACAAAGTAGCGCTGCATCGAAAAGAACACTGCGAACGGCAGCGCCATCGACACAAACGCGGCAGCCGTAAGGTACTGCCAACCCTGTCCGTACGAGTTGACCAGGCCGCTTATGGCGACCGTCAACGGCGCCACGTTGGGAAACCCGCCGAGGTAGATCAATGCGACCAGCAGGTCGTTCCAGGCCCACATGAACTGGAAAATCGACAGCGACGCGATTGCAGGAACCGAGAGCGGAATGATGAGCCGGTAGAATATGGTGAAGTTGTCCGCGCCGTCAATCCGTGCTACTTCGAACAGGGAGCGAGGCAGATCTCCGATGTAGTTCCGAAGCAGGTAGACCGCGAACGGCATTCCGTAGGCGGTGTGGGCCAGCCACACTCCGGGATAGGTGCCGGTAAGTTTGAAGTAGTTGAACAGCCGCAGGACCGGGATGAGCGTCATCTGGATCGGTACCACAAGCAGCCCGACAACGACGAGGAACACTCCGGTCTTGCCGGGGAAATTGAGCCACGCGAGAGTGTATCCGGCGAACGCCGCAATCAGTATCGGCATAATCGTCGCAGGCACCGCGATGGCGATACTGTTCAGAAACGCGGTCCCCATGTTCTGCTGAGTGATCACGTGGATGTAATTATCCAGCGTGAATCCGAGCGGCGGCGTGAACGCCCGCCACCATCCCGAGTTGGATATCGCGGTCGCAGGTCGGAATGAGCTCACCAGAAGACCGACCGTAGGTACCAGCCAGATCACACAGAAGACTACCAGAACCAGATTGAGCGGAAGTTTGCCGAGAAAACCCGAAATGCCGCGTCGTTCCCCCGCCATCGCGGACGACGGTTTTTTCTTTTTCGGCTCAGCATGGTCGAGAAGCGCCGAGGTACTGCTCATAGACTCCCCCCTGTTAAGACGGCGTAACGAACTTCCGGATGTTCACCACCACAACCGGAATCACCGCGAGGAAAAGAATTACCGCAGTGGCCGCGGCTCTGCCGTAGTCCTGGAAGATGAACATCTGTTTATACATACTGTTCGCAATCACGTCGGTGTTGTAGTTGCCGCTTGTCATGACGTAGACGATGTCGAAAATCTTCAACACGTTGATGATCATGGTCGTCACAACCACGGTCAGCGTCGACGAGATGAGTGGCACGGTGATCCGCCAGAAGAGCTGCATTTCTGTGGCGCCGTCGATGCGCGCGCTGTCGAGCACATCTTTCGGTATACCTTTGAGCGATGCTGAGATTATGACCATGCAGAATCCCGCCCAGATCCAGACGCCAACCGCGATAAGCGCAAAGGTGTTTCCCGGGGAATTGATCAGCCACGCCTGCGGCTGGAACCCGGGAAAGATTGAGACGATGAGTGCGTTCAACGTGCCGGTCTGTGTCGCTCCAGCGGGCTGAAACTGATACATGAACTTCCAGATAACACCGGCGGCAACGTAGGAAATCGCCATCGGCAGGAAGAGTATCGCCTTGACCACGTTCTCATAGCGCACGCGATCCGCGAGAACGGCCATGGCAAGTCCGATAGCTGTTGTAAGGAAAGTGAAAACGACGAGCCACAAAAGATTGTTCCGGAGGACGATCAGCATGTCCGGATTGGAAAAGATATAGCCGTAGTTTCCGAAGGCGACAAACTTGTGCCCCTGTGGACCCAACAGGCTCGTAATGATGGTACTGATCACCGGATAGACCAAAAAGACCGCAAGAAGCAAGAACGCCGGAGCTATCCAGAAATAGGACCTCACCTGCTCCCGCGTTTGCGCGCCTCTTATGGTTACGCCGACGAACTTTTCGGCAATCCACGAATAGGCGACAAGCACCGCGGGTACGAGAATGATCGACAGCACGGCGATCAGCAATACGCGCAGATTCATGAAACACCCCCCGATGAAGTGATGAGCGGGGAAATGCCCCGCGGGCAACGGCACCAGCCGTCCCCGCGAGGGTCCCTCCTATCTGCTAACTCCAAAGATGTGCGGTGTGAGGATTATTTGTAAGCGTCCTTGCGCACATTGTCGAGCTTCTGCAGAATGCTGTCCAGGTTACCCGGGTTCTTGATGAACTCGAGGATTGCGCTCCAGAACGCCTGGTTCATCGTGTTGGGCATAAGATCGGATGCGTCAAAAACGACGATTTCCGACTGGTTCATCATTTCGGCTGCCTGTTTGGTGATCGGATCGGTGTAGGCGGACATTGGAACCATCTTGTTCGGCGAGATAGCGCCGGTGGTGATCCAATATTGCTGCGCATCCGGGGTGGCAACGTAGTTGATGAGCGCCTTCGACTGCGGAGTCTCGTTGAACATGGCATACACGTCGCCCGACGCTTCGATCGATTTCGCGTACTTCGGGTCGATCTCCGGGAAGCGGAAGAAATTGTAATTGGTGATCGGCTTCAGGTCCGGAAACTGCTTGTTGATGAAACTCGTGATGAAGGTTGCCTGGAAATGCAGGTAGGCCTTGGGCGGAGTCTGGAACACCGGCGCGAAGCCGTCGCCGAAGTTCGTTGAAAGCACGTACTGCGGTCCGCCGTAGATCATCTTCTGATTTCCGACGATCTTGCCCCACTCCTGCCACACAGATTTCACTTCCTCGGAGGTCCATGGAAGCTCACCCTTGTACCATTTCATGTACTCATCGGGCCCGTACTTCTTCAGGAAGATATTTTCGAGCCAGTCGGTGCCGACCCAGCCGCTTGCCGCGCCACTTTCCACGCCGATTGCCCACGGCGTCGCTCCGCCCTGCGCAATCTTGTTCGACAGATCCAGGAGGCCTTGCCAGGTGGTGGGAACGCTGTTCGGGGTAAGCCCTACGCTCTGGCCGGACTGCACATCGTACCAGATGAATCCCTTTGCCGCGGCCTTCGTGAAGATCCCGTATAATTTGCCGTTCACCGTTCCGCGGTCGATCCAGCCTGAAGAGTACTGGCTTTTG
>Ga0307375_10002940_pt1 | contig 17123 bp, 15 predicted proteins | sample TR1MG_FD_202531 | JGI IMG/M metagenome (GOLD analysis project Ga0307375, IMG submission 202531) | Soil microbial communities from Risofladan, Vaasa, Finland - TR-1 | ecosystem: Environmental > Terrestrial > Soil > Coastal area > Acid sulfate soil | place: Finland: Risofladan, Vaasa | collected... | reverse complement strand
CGCTGAATCGCTGCGCTATCCCGTTTGTTGAGAGCGTGGATTTGTACGAGTGCTTTCTCGAGCAGGCCTTGTTCTGCCCGCGTAAAGCGGGCTGTTTGAATTTGCTCGGCGAGTGTGCGTGTGTGCTGGGCTTTGGTCTCCTGAGAAGAGGGCCGCAGTTCGTGGCTCAGACTCCAGCAGGGACTTTCATACTGCTCGGCAAAAGGTGCCTGATTGGCCAACATGGCCTGGATGGCCTGATGGCAATGTTTGAACACGGGGTTGCCCGTCGCGATATAGGAACGTGCTGTTCGGGTCAGATCGTTGGAGGCTTCGCGCAGTTCGCTGCCGAGCAGGATGGAGTGCAGTCTGAGATCGTTGGCTTGGCCGATATTCTCTACGGCCTTGGCGTAAACAACAAAAGCGACAGCCAGGACACAGAACAGGCCGAAAGTCAGCCAGATGTTCCGAGAGAAGTCGATTTTACTGCGGTAGGCATCCATCAGAGGTCGCGTTCCTCGTTACATTCGTTGGCAGCCATTCCACCGCGCGCGCGATCACTAGATTGCGCTGTGTTTGGCATAGCATGCCTAAGACTAACACGCGCTTTGGATTTTTGGATGACGGTTCTAAATAACGGTTGTGGGTTGCTACGGATGGTCGTCAGCCCTCGCGGGCCTTATGCGTTGCCGACCAACTTGGAGAGAGGTTGGGTCGAACAGAGCGGGCGGGAGGAGAACTTCGGGTACCGCCCCGGTGGTCGTCTTTATCGAGCGAACTGGTTGGGGATCATCACTTCATCGAGAGCGAGTTGACCAGGTTTCGGCCAGACATCCTGCGTTTTCTTGCCGATGGCCAGCATGAAGGCGATGACGTGGTCGTCCGGCAGGTTGATCAGTTTACCGACGGCTTCAAAATCGAAGCCGTCCATCGGGCAGCTGTCCAGACCCTTTTCCCGAGCGGCGAGCATCAGCGTCTGGCCGACAATGCCGCAACTGCGCATGGCTTCGTCCCGTTGTACCTGAGGCTTGCCCCGATAATAGGCGTCGATGGCGGGAACCATCATCTCCCGGACCACATCGGGGGCATTTTGCCAGACACGCGCCGCGTTTTTCTCCCAGCTTGCCATGTCGGCGCACAGGATGATGAGCAGCGAGGCATCCGTCACCTGGGACTGATCCCAGGCCACCTGGCGAATGGCCTGCCGCTGGGCCGGATCGTCGACAACCACAAAGCGCCAGTGCTGCAGATTGAAGGCAGTCGGCGATTGCAGGGCGAGGTTGAGCAGTTCATCCCGTTCCGCTTGAGTCAGTTTGAAATCGGGGTCGAAATATTTGACGGAGCGGCGGCTGCGAATGGCATCGGTAACGTTCATGAGATCAATTCCAGGTTAAGTATCTATCAAAGAGGCGAGAAAGCGTGGATTCACCAGCCTTCGGGAATGGGTAGATGGCCGGTTTTTACCCAGATGGTGCATCCCGTCCGGGTGAATGGGGTGTGTCGACTCCAATGCGGACTGCGTAACCACGAACCGGCGGGGTAATCGCCCTGTTCGTCAGAAAATACGCCGTCCAGCACGAAAATTTCTTCCCCGCCAAAATGGTGATGGGGTTGGAAATGCGTATTGGGCTGCCAGCGAACCAGGGCGGTGTGCTCGCCTTCGAAGCTGCCGAGCGGCATGACGTCCAGGCCATCAACCATCCCCGGCAGCCAAGGTGCTTCATGGGTGTTGACGACGATATGTTCGGTTTCCTCGTCGGGCAGGTGGTGCAACTTCACAAAGATGACGCAGCCCTCCGGTGCCGAAGGCGCATGGCGCGACCCGGGGGGATTGCGCACGTAACTGCCGGCGGGAAAGCAGCCAGTTTCGTCGCAAAAACTGCCTTCCAGCACCAGAAACTCCTCACCGCCATGGTGGATGTGCTCGGGAAACCGGGCGCCTGGCGCAAACCGGACCAGACTGGTGGCGCGCGTGCCGTCGCCGCCCGCTCGTTCGATCAATTTGCGTTGAACAGTGGGTTCGGGGGACGCCACCCAGGGCAGGGTTGTCGTATCGACCACGGCCCGTTGAGACAGGTCGGCATGCTGTGCGGTCAGGGGGTGTTCACCCATGAGAGAAGTCTTCCGGTGATGGTGTGGTACAAGCCTAGTCAGCGCACGTACGCTTTGCAACGCGCCCGGCATCCAATTTTCATCATCCTGTTATTCGTCTTCCAGACTGCACACCCGTTCCATGATGGCGCGCAGCAAGGTGGATTCTGCGCCGGGATACCGCTGGGTGAGTTGGCCAATATCACGCTCCCCTTCGACCATGGCGATGAATGCGTGTGCGAGCGATCCCTCGATCCCGTCTTCCGTCGCGGCCTCGCGCAGGTTCGACAGGAGTTCCAATGCGGCCGGATCACCCCAGGTGGCGGAAACAATTAGCCGGGCGAGGCTCTCGGCAGCCTCGATCCGGGCTTGTCCGGCGAGCGTTGACAGCCAGGCCGGATCTGCCTGCGCGTGCCGGATACCCTCCAGGATTTGTTGATCTTCTTCATCGAGTGCGGCGGTTGAGGGTTCAGCGCCATGCAGCCAGTTTTCGAGTTGGTTGGCCAGATTTATCCAGCCATCCTCCCGATACTGTGTGATGAGTTGCCGAGCTGTTTCCTCGTTGCTGTTTTCGTCCAGGGCCTCGACCATGGCGGCAATCAAGGCCTGGTGCGTCACGCAAATCTGGCTGGACGGGTTCTGGTTCACGATGGCTTCCTAAAAGAATTCGGATTGATTGCTATAGTTATCGTTCGCATGATAACCAATAAACTCCCTGATTCGGCTTTGGGTCGTGCCGAGGCCGCTCAAGACTTGTGGTGATGCGCGGTCGATGACACCGTGAAAATGGGATTTATCTTTGTTTGAGGAGAATAACAGTGATGGAAATGCGTTTGTTGGGCGATAGCGGGATTGCCGTGAGTTCGATCTGTCTGGGCACCATGACCTTCGGGCAGCAGAATACCGAAGCGGACGCGCACATGCAGCTCGATTACGCCGTGGCGCATGGGGTGAATTTCATCGATGCGGCGGAAATGTATCCGGTGCCGCCGAAAGCAGAGACCCAGGGGCGGACGGAATCCTATATCGGCAGCTGGCTGGCCCGACAGCGGCGGGATTCCGTCGTGGTAGCGACCAAGATCGCCGGTCCTTCCCGTGGGATGAAATGGATACGGGGCGGGCCGCAGATCAATGCATCTCAAATCAGAGAAGCGATTGATAGTAGCCTGCGCCGCCTGCAGACGGATTATGTGGATTTGTATCAGATTCATTGGCCGGAGCGGTATGTGCCGATGTTCGGGGAGCGGTATTACGATTCGGCCCAGCAGCATGCAGCCGAATCCATCGAGTATCAGTTGCGTGCGCTGGGCGAACTCGTACAGGCCGGCAAGGTTCGGGCGATCGGGCTGTCGAACGAAACTCCCTATGGGGTCATGGCGTTCGCGCAGGCTGCTGATGATCATGGCCTGCCGCGGGTCGTGAGCGTTCAGAATGCCTATCACCTGATGAACCGAACCTTCGAGACCGGTGGGCTGGCGGAAGTCAGCGCGCAACTCAAGATCGGCTTGCTGCCTTACAGTCCCTTGGCTTTCGGTCTTCTGACCGGAAAGTATCTGACCAATCCCCAGGCTGCGGGGCGTTTGACCGAGTTCACAGGTTTTGGTCAGCGGTATGCCAAACCGAATGTCGCCGAGGCCACCCGTGCCTATGTGGATCTGGCGAAACAGAACGGACTATCGCCCGCCCAAATGGCGATTGCCTTTACCCGGCAAAAGCCGTTCACGACCTCAGTGATCATCGGGGCGACCAATCTGGGTCAGCTGGCGGAGAATATCGAAGCCGCGGACGTCACTCTGACGCCGGATGTGCTGGCGGAGATCGATGTAATCGATCAGCGCTGGCCAACTCCGGCGCCTTAAATAAAAAGCCCACCGTAGGGTCTCCCGGCGGTGGGCTTTACAGCGGTGGTGGCGTGTCTCAGGAAGCGCCGCGATCCTTGAGTAGATCACGGATTTCGGTCAGCAGTTGCACATCAGCGGGCGGAGCGGCCGGTTCTGCAGGTGTTGCTTCGGGCTCTGGTTTCTTGAGTTTGTTGATGACCTTGAGTGCCATGAAAATTGCCAGCGCGACGATCAGGAAGTCCAGTGTGGTCTGAATGAATTGACCGTAACGAATGGCGACCTCGGGCACTTTATCGTGGGCGGCCTGCAGCACGATGGACAGGTTGCGGAAATCCACGCCGCCAATCAAAAAGCCGATCGGAGGCATCACGACGTCACTCACCAGGGAAGAAACAATCTTCCCGAAGGCGGCACCAATGATGATGCCGACGGCCATGTCGATCACATTGCCTTTCATGGCAAATTCCTTGAACTCTTTGATCATGGACATTGTGTGTTCCTTTCTTACGGATTGTTGAGCGTAAATGCCGACTGGATTATGGCATGAAGCTAAGCCGACCTGGAATACTCGATTTAATTACTTGGTTATTAAGTTGCCATTGTATTTGGTGCTTGGGGGTTATGATCCAGCTTGCGTGGGACGGGATATGCCGGGGGCTTCCCTGGGGCATGAATCGCTGATTTTGGCGGGGAGATCCGTTGCCCTACCAGGTTTCGCAGCGAATGATTCGGCAGGGCTGTAACCGCGGCTTGATAGGGGATGGCCATTTTATCGGATGGCAATTTTTGTTTTTTCTTTGGGGGGCATGCGCGGAAAGTGGGCCAGGCGCCACGTGATCTGATGACTTGCGCTTGATTAACCGGCATTATTTTTCTGGAGATAAAAAATGATGCGTTATAATCGCGACGGGTTTTATTGATTGGAACAGGCTTCATTCCATGCAAGAACACGATATTTTTGATCAGATATGGACTCAGTCTCCGATTCTTGAATCGGTACTGCGCAGTGTCCAGATCGTTGCCGCAACCGGTGCCACAACCCTGATTCTGGGCGAGTCAGGGACGGGCAAGGAACTGGTTGCGCAGGCTTTGCATCAGGGTTCCAGTCGACGACATGCCCCGTTTATCACTGTGAACTGTGCGACCTTTACCGAGGCCTTGGCTGAGTCGCAGCTGTTCGGGCACAAGCGTGGTGCGTTTACGGGGGCACAAACCGATTATGCGGGTTTGATTCGTGCCGCTGACGGCGGAACGCTTTTTCTCGATGAAATCGGCGAATTGAGTCTGCCGGTTCAGGCAAAGCTGCTGCGATTCCTGGAAACGGGTGAGTTCATGAGCCTGGGCGATAGTCGCCTGCATCGGGTCGATGTGCGGATTATCGCGGCGACCCATCGGGATTTATCCGTACTGGCCGCACAGGAACGCTTCCGGGCGGATCTTTATTACCGATTGCAGGTGGTGCCGATCGAACTGCCGCCGCTGCGCGCGCGTCAGGGCGATATCGACTGGTTGCTGGCCCGCTTTTTCGAGGCATTGAGCACGCGCTATGGTCTGGTGCCGCCGAGATTGACCGCCAATGCCCGAGGTGTTTTGCGCCGGCATCCGTGGCCGGGAAATATCCGCGAGTTGCGCAATCTCGCTGAGCGCCTGGTGATCCTGAATGCCGGCAAGGTGGTGGATGTGGAGAACCTGCCGTTTTCCCTGAGAAGCGTGGACGAAGCGGTCGATACTGCACGCCGGTTTGACTTGCCGGAAAATGGGGTGGACCTCGAAGCGGTTGAGTCCGACCTGTTGCGCCAGGCGCTGGCGCGTACGGGCGGCAACAAGAGTCGCGCTGCCAAGTTGCTGAGTTTGTCTCGCGATACGTTTCTCTATCGCCTGAAGAAATTCTCGATTCAGTAATTCGGGGTTTCTATTCGGTTCATGTTTCGGTCATCGCCGCGATACTTCGGGCCATGCATCACCCTCTGATCCAGAGGGTTTTTTTATGGCCGTGAAAAATTCTTCGCTTTTGGTGTGTGGCCATGGGAGGGCAGTCATGATTTTGTTATCAAAACTGTGTTTTGATCCATTGCCTGCGGGCGTTCGTCAGATCGATCCGAAGTAAAAGACAGTGCGGGGCCATTCCACGGTGTTTGTGGCGATTCTGGAGGCTTCGTGGGTTTTTGCTCTTGGGTGACGTTATAGATCTTGGCGCATGCTCGAGAATTTCCGTACGGGTTCCAACGTATTGTTTGCGGGTCAAGTCGCGATGAGCACCCAAAGATGTGCGAAAATTGGCAAATATTTTCTGTTGCGATTGGGCACGGTATACCGAACTTAAGGAGTTATTGATGGAATTGCGATCTGACCGACGTTATGGGCAGACCCACGAGTGGTACCGGCAGGAAGGTTCTGTCATTGTGCTGGGCGTCACAGAGCAGGGGCAGGACTTGCTGGGCGATGTGGTTTATGTGCAGCTGCCTCGGGTCGGTGCTCAAGTCGCACTCGGATCACCGTGCGTGACTCTGGAATCTGTTAAGGCAGCATCGGATGTGATCTCGCCGGTCGATGGCATCGTGATCGCGGTGAACGAGACACTGGAGGACTCACCGGAACTGATCAACGATGACCCGCTGGATTCGGGCTGGATACTGAAGATCGAGCCGAACGGGGCACCGGATGAGTGGATGTCCGCCGATGCCTATCAGCAGATGCTGGCAGCGGGGCGTGATGGCTTCCAATAACCTGGGGTTCAAGCGCTTCATTCTTGCCGCCAAATACTCCTGGCAGGGTTTTCGTACGGCCTATCGCAAAGAGGAAGCCTTTCGACAGGAGTTCTGGCTAGCCATGGTGGCCGTGCCGCTGGGACTTTATCTGGGGCACGATGGCGTCGAGCGCGCATTGCTGGCGGGAGCGATTTTACTGGTATTGATCGTCGAACTCCTGAATACCGGCATCGAAAATGCGGTGGACCGCGTGGGTACCGATTTGCACAAACTCTCGGGCAGAGCCAAGGACATGGGATCTGCCGCTGTGTTCACCACGCTGGTTCTGGCCGGCATGGTCTGGTTGTGTATTCTCTGGCCATAGAGCTGGGGTTGATCATCCGGAATTTCGGATCAGGTCGGCTGGGCAGCCGGATGTGCCTGACTGACGATGCGCATCAAATGCGGGATAGTCGAGTCCTGATCAGATAAAACACCAAGGTGATCAGTGGCCAGGCAATCAGGTTGCTCAGTGCTCGGCTCAGATAACCCAGCAAGGCCATACTGCTGGTGATTCCACCCTGAATCCATAAAGAGAACAGCAGGTATATGGTGCTGAGGCCGGCCACGAACAAGGCTTGCTGGATGGGGGTGGCCGCAGAGAGCATCTGGCGCAATGTCAGAACCAGTGCCGCGCCGAAGGTGAACAGCAGGGCATTGGCCCCAAGCAGACCGACGGTGCCGACATCCAGCAGCAATCCCATGAACCATGCATAGACGAGACCCACGCGGCCTGGTGCGTGAATGCACCAGTAAAGCACGGTCAGCAGCAGCCACTGAGGCGCATGCTGTTGGTACCAGTCTCCGAAGGGCGTCAAGGTCAGTACAAGCGCGAGAATCGTTGTCAAAAGAATTGCAAGCCACTCACTGCGCATGGGCTTTCTCCCGTTTCGACAGTGGCTTCTTGGGCTGGGTAGCCGGCGGTGTGGACAATGATTCATTGGCCGGCGGGGGCGTCTTGCCAGCGTTGATCATGGCCTTGTCCGGTTGGTCGACGGTATTGGCCTGCTGTGTTTTTTGTGTCGGCGGCGGTGGCGCATCCGGCGGGGCGGTCAGTACCAGGACTTCGCTCAGATGATCGAGGTCGGCTACCGGTGTCGCCACGATATTGATGAATGCCTGTCCCCGGTCATCATGGATCTGACTGACCCGAGCGACGGGGTAGCCCTTCGGAAATACACCATCCAGCCCGGAGGTGGTCAGCAGGTCGCCAACCTTCACCGAATAGCGATCCGGGATGCGGTCCATGGTGAGTGCATCGCGCGTCCCCGTACCGCGTAGCAGGCCAATGAAACCCGTGTCCCCGAGACTGACGGAGAGATTGTGTTTGCGCGAAACGACTTCAATGACGACAGCGCCGGTCAGGCTGCTGCGTAGTACCTGTCCGACGATACCGTGACCATCAATGACGGGCTGGCCGGGCCTGACGCCATCGCTCAGGCCCTGGTTGATCGTGAAGTTCCGCTGTTCCGGACCGTCGTTGATGGCGATCATGCGGGCGAGCAGGACATTGGGTACGACGGTTGTCTGGCCATGGAGAAGTGTTTTGAGGTGGCCCAGTTCCCGCTTGAGGTCGTAGAATTGTTGCATCTGCCCCTTGATGAGCAGGTTCTCTTCCTGAAGACGGTGAATGGTGGCGACCTGGCTGGATCTGTTCTCGAAGAACAGGGTGATGTCCGAGGCCCACTGACTGGGGGCTTGGGTGAGTCGGGAGATGCCATCGGTAATGCTGCCGAGGCCCGTGTTGATGCGTATGGCGACATTGCTGCCAGCTCTGTCGAGTGCCATGAGCATCAGGGATGCCAATACCAGGATCAAGAGCTTGGTGATGCCGGGGCGGTGGGACTCGAACAGGGACATCAGGGCGCCGTCGGCGGTTATTCCGTCGCGAAGAGGGCGCTATGGCGCTGATCGATCAGTTCAAGAACCTTGCCGCCGCCGCGTGCCACACAGGTCAGCGGGTCGTCGGCGATGATCACTGGCAGGCCGGTTTCCTCACGGATCAGGGTGTCGATATCCCGGAGCAGCGCGCCGCCGCCGGTCAAAACGATGCCGCGCTCGGCAATATCGGAACCCAGCTCTGGTGGTGTCTGCTCCAGGGCAGTGCGGATGGCCTGAACGATACCGTACAGAGGCTCCTGCAGGGCTTCGAGAATTTCGTTGCTGTTCAGGGTGAAGCTGCGGGGAACCCCTTCGGCCAGATTGCGACCCTTGACATCGATTTCCAGGAGTTCCTTGCCCGGATAGGCTGAGCCGATTTCCTTCTTGATCCGCTCGGCCGTGGCTTCGCCGATCAGGATGCCGTAATGGCGGCGGACGTAGGCGATGATGCTTTCGTCGAACTTGTCGCCGCCGATCCGCACCGATGAGGAGTAGACGATGCCATCCAGCGAAATGACCCCCACTTCCGAGGTCCCGCCACCGATATCCACGACCATCGAGCCACGCGGTTCGTCCACGTTGATGCCGGCGCCAATGGCAGCGGCCATCGGCTCTTCAATAATAAAGGCCTTGCGTGCGCCTGCACTCAATACCGATTCGCGGATGGCTCGACGTTCAACCTGGGTCGCACCGACGGGCACGCAAACCAGCACGCGGGGGCTGGGGCGGAACCAGTGGTTTGCATGCACTTTTTTGATGAAGTGCTGCAGCATTTTTTCAGTGACGTGGAAATCGGCGATCACGCCATCGCGAAGCGGGCGGACTGCCTGAATTGATTTGGGTGTGCGCCCCACCATTTGTTTGGCTTCCAGGCCATAAGCCTGAATCGATGTGTGGCCGCCTTCGTTTCTTAAGGCAACGACCGAGGGTTCGTCCAGCACGATGCCGCGCCCGCTCACATAGATGAGGGTGTTGGCGGTACCCAGGTCAATGGAAAGATCGGTTGAGAAAATGCCACGAAAACGCTTAAACATGATGGGGGTATACCGGTATGACTATAAATTATGTGGGGCTGAATGGCGTACGAAGTTCCACTGATTTCGTTCGTGGTTCAGTTACTTCCGACCCCGTGTACAGCGACCGCGGAATCAAGAAACAACTGTCTCGTTAAGCATCGGCATAAAACACCGCCCACAATACCAATCTGTCTATTTTCCAGCAAGCACTCATGTTTTTTTTTGGTGCATTTGGTGTGTGGGCGCACATGCTGGCGGTTTCTATGGCCAGAAATAGCTGGATATTCAAAATGGGTTTTGTTCGACGGTCGAACACTGGTCAGCGCCGTTCTGCGGCATTCTTGGCCGTTCCGAAGCGTCACTTCCCGTTACCGAGAGCAATATCGGGTATATGGTGATGGGGATTCGCGCTAAAATACGGCCAGACGCTGCCTTGGACTTTACCGGGGCAAGATACCCGTTACCCATATAATTCTTCAGGAATGCTTCATGTCGCTGAATTCCACCCAACTCAAACATGTGGCGCATTTGTCACGCATCGCGGTTGACGAGGCCCAGATCCCCGCGATGCTGCAGGATCTCAATGCCATTTTGGCCTTTGCCGAACAGTTGCAGGATCCTCGCCTGGATCACCTGGCGCCCATGGCCCACCCACTGGATCAAACGCAGCCGCTGCGTCCGGATGTCGTGACGGAGGTGAATGATCGAGGTCGTTTGCAGGCCGGTGCGCCCGCCGTCGAGCAGGGGCTTTTTTTGGTGCCGCAGGTGATCGAGTCCTGATTTCCCCCAGGTTCTTGCCGGATGGCCGTCCTCCAGGGGTCGGCTTTTCGGTTCAGCGTGAACCTTATATTCATCATGCAGAGAGATCGACGTGTCGTTATATAAACAATCCCTGGCCGAATTGCGTGCCGGCCTCGATACCCGGGAATTTTCAGCCCGGGAATTGACCGAGGCATTTCTGGCTCGTATGGGTACCCATGATGGGGTGCTCAATAGTTTCATTTCCCGCACGCCGGAAGCCGCCCTGTTGGCGGCTGATCAGGCAGATGTGCGCATCGCAGCCGGTGAAAATGCCCCGTTGCTGGGTATCCCCTATGCCCATAAGGATATCTTCTGTACCCAGGGCGTTCGGACGACCTGCGGGTCCAAAATGCTGGGGGAATGGGTGGCGCCTTATGACGCCACCGTGCATCAGCGTTTGAATGCCGCCGGTGCCGTCATGCTGGGCAAGACCAATATGGACGAGTTCGCCATGGGCTCGTCCAATGAAAACAGTGCCTTCGGTGCGGTCAGAAACCCCTGGGATCATACGGCGGTGCCCGGCGGTTCCTCCGGTGGTTCGGCGGCGGCCGTGGCGGCCCGGTTGGTGCCCTGGGCCACGGGTACGGATACCGGCGGTTCGATCCGGCAGCCGGCAGCCTATTGTGGCGTGACCGGGATCAAGCCGACCTACGGCCGTGTATCGCGCTACGGCATGATTGCCTATGCATCGAGCCTGGATCAGGGCGGCGTTCTGGCGGCCTCGGCGGCGGATTGCGCGATTGGATTGCAGGTCATCGCCGGTCATGATCCCCGCGATTCGACCAGCGCTGCCCAGCCCGTGCCGGATTATTCCGCCTACCTGAACCAACCCTTGGCCGGTGTGCGGATCGGCGTGCCGCGCCAGTGGTTCACCGCCGGGCTGGATGCGACCGTTGCCGCCCGCATCGAGGATGCCTTGCGGGTGTTCGAGCAACAGGGCGCAATTCGGGTCGATATCGACCTGCCGGATGCCGAGCTGGCGCTTGCGGCCTATTACCTGATTGCGCCCGCCGAGGCATCTTCCAATCTGTCGCGGTTCGATGGCGTTCGCTTCGGATATCGCTGCGCTGAGCCCCGCGATCTCATGGATCTGTATGAACGCAGTCGCTCGGAAGGCTTTGGCGCCGAAGTGAAGCGACGCATTCTGATTGGCACCTACGCCCTGTCCGCTGGTTATTACGATGCGTTTTACGGTCGGGCGCAGCGCGCGCGTCGGCAGGTGGCCGAAAACTTTGCTGCAGCGTTTGCCCAGTGCGACGTCATCGCCGGTCCGGTCGCGCCCACCGTGGCGTTCGATCTGGGTGCCCATGCGAGTGACCCTGCCACCATGTACCTGGAAGATATCTATACGATTCCCGTCAATCTGGCCGGGTTGCCGGGCATGTCGATCCCCGTAGGATTCAGCGGCTTGCGCCCGGTCGGGATGCAACTGATTGGCGCGCCCTTCACCGAGGCGCGACTGTTGGCGACCGCGCACCAATATCAGCAACAGACCGACTGGCATCTGCGTGTGCCTGCCGCTTATGAGGAGGGCTCCCTATGAGTGCGCATTCACGTTGGGAGGCCGTTATCGGTCTGGAGATTCATGCCCAGTTGGCCACCAAGTCGAAGATCTTTTCCGGGGCGGCCACGACCTTCGGCGCCGAACCGAATGCGCAGGCCTGTGCGGTTGATCTCGGGTTGCCGGGCGTGTTGCCGGTATTGAATGCCGAAGCCGTGCACATGGCGGCTTTGTTCGGTCTGGCCATCGACGCCGAAGTGGCCCTGGAATCGACGTTCGATCGCAAGAATTACTTCTATCCCGATCTGCCCAAGGGGTACCAGATCAGCCAGCTGGCCCAGCCGATTGTCAATGGCGGTCAGGTGGTGATCACGCTTGGGGAGGGCGAGACGGCCGAGCAGAAAACTGTTCGGGTGACACGCGCGCATCTGGAAGAGGATGCGGGCAAGAGTCTGCACGAGGATTTTGCGGGTATGACCGGGATCGACCTGAATCGGGCCGGTACGCCGTTGATCGAGATCGTGTCCGAGCCGGACATGAGTTCGGCGGCGGAGGCGGTGGCCTATGCGCGCAAGGTTCACGCCATCGTGCAGTACCTCGGCATCTGCGACGGCAACATGCAGGAAGGTTCGTTCCGGGTGGATGCCAACGTGTCGGTGCGTCCCAAGGGGCAAACGAGCCTGGGCACGCGTACCGAGGTCAAGAACGTCAATTCATTCCGTTTCCTGGAGCGGGCGATCCTGTTTGAAATCGAACGGCAGATCGAGTTGATCGAGGATGGCGGTACGGTGCAGCAACAGACCCGACTCTACGATCCCGACAAGGACGAGACCCGGATGATGCGCACCAAGGAAGCGGCAGACGATTACCGTTATTTCCCCGATCCGGATCTCCTGCCCGTCGTCATCGAACCGGCTACGCTGGCGATCTGGCGGGATAGCCTTCCGGAACTGCCGGATGCGAAGGCGCGACGCTATCAGAGCGAATATGGTCTGACCCCTTACGACGCGGCGGTGCTGACCAGTAGCAAGGAAACAGCTGTCTATTTCGAGCAGACACTGGGGGCGCTGGCCGACCGGTTGCCGGATCAGGTGGCTGATGCAAAGCTGTGCGCCAATTGGGTCACGGGCGCCATCGCGGCCCAACTCAACAAGACCGGTCTGGCCATTGGCGACAGCCCGGTGACCGCGTCGTCGCTGGCACAGCTTCTGGTGCGCATTGTCGACAACACGCTGTCGAACAAGCTGGCCCGCGAGGTGTTCGAGGCGATGTGGGCGGGTGAGGGCGAAGCGGATGCCATCATCGATGCGCGTGGCCTGAAACAGATCACGGACAGCTCGGCCATCGAGGCGCTGGTGGATGCCATCCTGGCCAAAAATCCGGACAAGGTGGCGGAATACCGGTCGGGCAAGGACAAATTGTTCGGTTTCTTTGTCGGTCAGGCGATGAAGGCCGCAGGCGGCAAGGCCAATCCCCAGCAGTTGAACGAAATTTTGCAGGCCCGACTTGGGCCGCCGGGAGATCAGGCATGAGCGAGGCGTACTCAGCTACGGATCTGCCGGATACTGATCAGCTTTATCGGTTCGCTTTCGGTTCGGGGCACGTGCGGGGTGTGGCCGTCAGTGTCGATCACAGCTGGCAGACCGCCGGTGAGCATCATGACTACCCCCCTGCGGTGGCGCAGTTGTTGGGCCAATGCGTGGCTGCGGCTCTGGTGATGGTGGCTACCCTGAAGTTCGACGGACGGCTCATTCTCCAGTTCCGCGGTGAAGGGCCGATATCGCTTCTGGTGGTGCAGGCGCGTTCGGATCTGACCTATCGGGTTACTGCCCAGTGGGGCGATGCGTTGCAGACGGATGAACTCGATCAGTCGATTCAGGCGCTGCTGGGCCATGGTGTGTTGGCTCTGACGATTGAGCCGACCGAAGGTGTGCGTTACCAGTCGCTGGTTCCGATTGAAGGCGATCGGATTGCCGAGGCGCTGGAAGGGTATTTCCGCCAATCCGAACAGTTGCCGACCCGCCTCGAATTGGCGGCGGATGATCAGCATTCCGTCGGTATGCTGATCCAGCAGATTCCGGGCGAAGGGGGCACGCCAATGGTGCGCCAGGCGGCAGCCAGCGATGAGTTTGCACATTTATCGATCCTGATGGATACGCTTGATACACAGGCTGGTAGGCTGGAGTTGCAGACGACCCCGGTGCCTGTATTGCTGCATCGTCTGTTTCATCAGGAGGCTCTGGGTTTCAGTGATATCCGGCCGATCGATTTTCATTGCGGCTGTTCGCGCGTCGGCGTGAGCCAGATGCTACGCTCCTTGGGACGAACCGAGCTTGAGGCCGCGTTGCGGGATTCGGAGGTGCCAGCGCATGTTTCGGTTCGCTGCGAGTTTTGCGGTCATCGTTATAACTTCGATGCGGTTGATGTGGAGCAGATATTGCTAGACACTTCGGTGAAAGCGCCCGATAGCACCCGGCATTGACCGGCTCTTCAGTTTCAGCTGCGCAGGGAAATTCTGCATGAATTCACATTCCGCTCGATCGGATCGTCTCGCGCGTCTTGACGCGTTGTTTGATGAAGTGCGCGTTAATATCCTTGACCGACAGCATCCCATCAGTGGTTTGTTACCGGCCAGCACGGCCATCAATGCCCATGGCGATTACACGGATGCTTGGGTGCGCGATAATGTCTACAGCATTCTTTCCGCTTGGGCGCTGGGGCTGGCCTATCGTCGGGTGGATACGGCCGATGCCCGCGCCTACGAGTTGGAGCAGGCCACCGTCAAGAATATGCGTGGTTTGCTCACGGCGATGATGCGCCAGTCGGACCGGGTCGAGCGCTTCAAACGCACCCAGCAGCCGATCGATGCCCTGCATGCCAAGTACGACACGGCGACCGGGCTCGCTGTTGTCGGTGATGCGGAGTGGGGGCACCTGCAGCTGGATGCCACCTCGCTGTTCGTTTTGATGCTGGTGCAAATGACCCTGAGCGGTTTGCGGATCATCGCCAGTCGTGATGAAGTCGATTTCGTCCAGAATCTGGTCTGGTATCTCTCTCGCGCCTATGCCACGCCGGACTACGGCATCTGGGAGCGCGGCAACAAGATCAATCATGGCCAGCGGGAACTGAATGCCAGTTCTCTGGGCATGGTGCTGGCTGCCCTGCAGGCGGTCGATGGGTTCGATCTGTTTGGTGGCGATGGCGATGATGGGAGTCGTGTTTTGGTCCTCGCCGATGACATCGCGCGAACCGAAATGACCTTGACCGCTCTGCTGCCCCGAGAGTCCGGTTCGAAAGAAGTGGATGCCGCATTGCTTTCTGTGATCGGCTTCCCGGCCTTTGCGGTGCGGGATCCGGCGATGGTTGAGGCCGTTGACCAGGCGCTGAAGCAGAAATTGACGGGGCGATTCGGCTGCAAGCGCTTTTTGCGTGATGGCCATCAAACCGTGATGGAGGACGAGAACAAGCTGCACTATGAGCCGGAGGAGCTGGAGCAATTTGCGGGTATCGAGTCCGAGTGGCCCTTGTTCTTCACTTATCGGCTCATCAACGCTTGGTTTGACGGCGATGTCGAGGCCGCGGAACGGATCAATCGCCAACTGATGGATCTGGCCGTGGAGCGGGGCGGTCAGCACTTGCTGCCGGAACTGTATTTTGTTCCCGAGGCTGCGATTGATGAAGAGCGCGTCAGCCCCGGCAGTGCCGACCGCGAACCCAATGAAAATCAGCCGCTGGTCTGGGCACAGAGCCTCTGGGTGGTCGGGCGGTTGCTGCTCTGCAAAGCGATCGATGTCAACGATCTCGACCCGATCAATCGCCGCCGACCACTGAGTGGGCAGACGGTATGTCGGGCCGTTTCTGTTGCCTTGGTCGCGGAGACGGCTGCCGTCGAGGCCGCACTGGTCGGCATGGGTTCCGATCGACACTCTGTGGTCGGGCAGTCGCGGGTACGAATCGGTTCCGTGCGTGCCCTGGTTGAAAATCTGGTCGATCTCGGGGCCAACCCCCATTTGGGGTTGTCAGGCCGACCACGGCGCCGGGTGTTGGGCTTGAGTACAGCCAAGGTCTACGAGGTCGATGGCCAGCAGTGGTTGATCGTGCCTCAGCTCTTCGATACCGACGATTTCTACCTGACCCAGGATCTGGCCCTGCTGGTCCAGGAGCTGCGTTCCACGATCGGTTATCTCCATCGCTACTGGCGCCAGCCGGGGCGGCCCATTCTGACGGTCATGATCAGCGAGTGGATGCTGTCGGCCCCGGATTTTATCGTGTTGCTCAGCTTTCTACGTGATGAACTGACGCGTGGTGTCGTTGATGGCGTTCCCGTGCATATGGATCGGATCGAGTCGCTGGTTTCTCGCAGCCAACGCGTGCGTTTGCCCGGCGTCATGGCTGGATGGGCACCCAGGCCCCAAGCGCACGCACTGACGCTGGACGATTCCGCCTTCGATCGAGGCCCGCAGGCAGAGACACTTGCCCAGATGCTCGATGTCGATCTGTTGCAGATGTTTTTTGCGACCGAGGCCATTTACGACCGGCTCGAGATCGTGAGTGTGCTGGCCCGACGTTATCCCGGACTCGATATGCCACCGTTCACCGGTGATGAGGGGCGACAAACCACCCTGGGTGAGTTGATCGATGGCCTGTTCCGCATGGCGCAACGGGCGCGGGCCTGGGGTGTGATGCGGCGGAGCGCCGAGTTGCTGGGCAAGGTGGATGCCTATCTGGACGTCGCCCTGATGGATCTGATCGTACGGCAGAAGCGCCTGGCGGTTGGCCGATCCTATACCAGCCGTGCGCTGATTTCCGAACCGCTATCCAATCTTGAGATTCTGAAACGTATTCGCCAGTTCTGTGGCGACGATTCGCGCGAGCGAATTCTGACTCAGGAGCTGATCATCCATTTGGGCAGCTGGATTCGCTCGGAACCGGCCCTGTTCAAGGATGTGATCACCCTCCGGATTGGTCCATTGCTTCAGACCCTGATCGCGCTTCAGGCTCGCGAGTCGGGTGTGGCGCCCAGCGTGGCGTTTGATTGGTTGATGGAGCAGCCGCCCAGTGTGGTCAGTGGCAAGCTGCGTGATGCCTTGAGCTGGCGTGGCGGGCCTTCCCGATTGGAGTCGCTGCGTCTGGTGGACGAGACGATCACGCTGGATGCGATCGAGTTCCGGGCGGAGGATGACCCGGAGTCGACGGCAGAAGACTGGTTGCACTGGCGCTGTGTCGAGGGGGCCATCGGGCGATTACCCGATACCTTCTATCGCGG
>Ga0307375_10002939_pt1 | contig 17125 bp, 13 predicted proteins | sample TR1MG_FD_202531 | JGI IMG/M metagenome (GOLD analysis project Ga0307375, IMG submission 202531) | Soil microbial communities from Risofladan, Vaasa, Finland - TR-1 | ecosystem: Environmental > Terrestrial > Soil > Coastal area > Acid sulfate soil | place: Finland: Risofladan, Vaasa | collected... | reverse complement strand
GTGCCACTGGTGAAGTGCAAGAGCGCCATCGCTTCGGGATCGGTGGGTCCGATCTCGTACTCGGCGCCGGCTTCGTCGAGCAGGTGGCCCAGATTGAGGGTGTCCGACGGCCATACATCGCTCGGGGCCGCGGGGTCGTCGACCAGCAGGACGTGGCGAAGGTCGGGCAGTTGGTCGCGGATGCTGGCGACTTTGTGGCGGTACAGCGTGGGGGTGGTGACGAGCACGCAGCCGCCCCCGATCATGAGGCGTTGCCGGATGGGCTCGGGTCCGAACGCCGCGAACAGCGGGCACAACACGCTGCGGTGCTTCAGCGTTCCTAGGGCGACGACGTAGAGCTCGGCGGTACGCGGCATGAGGGCGAAGACCCGCTCGCCGGGTTGCACGCCGAGCGAAGCGAGGACGTTCGCGAAGAGGTTGGATCGTTCGTCCAACTGCGCGTAGGTGACGTCCTCACGGTTTCCGTGGCGGTCGAGGCAGCGAATCGCGACGTGGTCGCGTCGCGAACTCCGGGCGTGACGGACAACGGCTTCGTGGGCGATATTGAGTCCCTGCCCACCCGGCAGTCCATCGAGCGCTCGCCGAGCCCGCGCCCAGGAGAAATTTGCCCGCTCAGTCTCGTAATCTCCCATGTTCCAGCCAGGTCCGTGATACCCGCCTGACTTCGAAATCACGCTGCTTGGCACCATCGACTCCTTCGCCGCCGGCGAAACATGGACCGCTTGAGACTGATGATAAGTCCGGTGGCGGCGGCGCCGCAGTGCCGAACGTCACATTGGAAGTCCGTTATTTTACGTAGTTGAATCGGTCATCGGAGCCGCTCGAGATGGCGTTGAGTCACGTGGGTCACCGACGAACGGCGCTCTGCCACCGAGATCTGGAGATCAGGTGAAGGGGTGGTAGTCGGACTCGGCGTCTCGGACACCATCGCGGGCAATGGTGTCGAGTCAGACGTTGGACTCGCTCAAGACTCGAGCCCGGTAACCGGGGAGTCTCCGATGTCTCGTTTGAATGGCTGAGGGGGTTTAGCGCCACCCGCGCAGAGCCCGCCCCAGTACCGCGTCGTAGTTCTCGAGTCCCTCGCGGCTCAGTCGTGCCTCAGGTCCCGACGCGATGCCGACCCGTTCGGGAATCACTCCCCAGACGGCGACCTTCTGTTCCTTCCACCACGCGATGGCGGCCTCGAGATCGTTCGTCCCCATGCGCGCGGCACAAATCACCACACCTCGTGCAATCGTCGGGGGAATCAACTCGAGCGTCGCAGACACGCGAGAGTATTCGACACCGCCGGCGCGGGTGGGAATGACCACCGCGTCCGCCATGGCCACCAGCGCCTGGGTGATGTGCTCGTTGCCCGGTGGCGTGTCGACGATCACGAGTCCCTCGAGCCGCGCAAGCGCCCGGGTGGCCGTGCGCTCGGACGGTGCCTCGATGACGCTGATTCCGGCCAGGGGCCACAACTCGAGCCACTCGGCCGATGATGCCTGGGGATCGGCGTCGACGAGGGTGACCGGGTCATAGCCTCGCTCGACCGCCGCGGCGGATAAGTAGATCGAGGTCGTCGACTTGCCGACGCCACCCTTCAGCGACGTCACGATGATGTTCATGCACGCATGCTAGGCCCCGAAGCGCCGGTCGCGGCGGGTGAAGTCGCGCAGCGCGCGCAGCAGGTCGACCCGACGAAAGGCGGGCCAGTAAGGATCGACGAAGGCGAACTCGGCGAACGCCGACTGCCACAGGAGGAATCCCGAAAGTCGCGATTCACCGCTGGTGCGGATGACGAGGTCGATATCGGGCAGATCAGCAGCGTAGAGATTGCGGGCGATGCCCTCGGCGCTGATCGATTCCGCGAGGTCTTCGGGCGCGACACCGTCCTCCACCAAGTCGTTCACCAGCGAGCGACACGCGTCGACGACCTCCTGACGCCCTCCGTAACAGAGTGCGATGTTGACACTCATTCGGGGGTTGTCGATCAACGCCGTCTGGTCGACGGCTTGTTTGGCCGCGAGTGCGAGCTCAGGTGGCAGGAGGTCGAGACTGCCACTGACCGACAATGAGAAATGGAGGTGCTGGGCCAGCTCGGGCAGTCGATCGAACAGCTCGGTCAGCACTTCGAAGTAGGGATCGAGCTCGGCGGCGGGGCGACGAAGATTCTCCGTGGAGAGCACCCAGGCGGTCACCGCCTTGATCTCGAGTTCGGCGCACCACTGGAGCAACTCCTCCAGCTTGGCCATCCCGACCTCGTAGCTACGGCGGTACTCACCGTCCGCGGCTTCGCGGGCGAATCTACGATGTCCGTCGAGTATGACTCCCACGTGCCGAGGTAGGCGCTCCTTCGGCAGCGCATTCGCCAGCCGATGTTCGTAGTAGCGATACACGGAGCGACGTAGACCCATAATTCCTCTCATCGCGTGAAGTCACTGCACCTCAACCAAGGCTAGTTCGATTGTGGCATTTATTCCACGACGCGACACGGCCGGAACTGGACCGCACCCCAGCCTCGTGCGAACGTGAAGTACTCGGCCCCTCCTAGGGCATTGTGTCCCCTTCGTCGGATTTGCCATGTGATTGGAAGGTGAACCCCTCGTGGAAGATGTCGAGGCACGCTCGAACGACCTCGGTGTCGAAGAGGGTGCCCATCCCTCGCTTCACCTCGGCGAGGGCTTCCTCGAGGCCCAGTCCCGCGCGGTAGGGCCGGTGCTTGGTCATCGCCTCGACGACGTCGGCGACCGCGATGATCCTCGCGGAAAGGCTGATGGCGTCACCCACCAGGCCGTTGGGATAACCCGAGCCGTCCATTCGTTCGTGATGCTGCAAGGCGACCGTCGCGATCGGCCAGGGGAGTGATGCTTTGGACAAGATGTCCGACCCCACGAGGGTGTGCGTCTTCACGATCTCGAACTCCGGTCCGGTGAGCCTGCCGGGACGCGTCAGGATCTCGGAGGGGACCGCAATCTTCCCGATGTCGTGCACCTCGCCGCTCTGACGGACGAGCTCCACCATCCTCGAGTCCATGCCGAGACGTGTGGCGATGGCCGCGCCCAGGTCGCCGACGCCGAGTTGATGGCCCTCGGTGTAGGGGTCGCGCGATTCGGTCATCTGGCCGAGCGCGGCGAGTGTACCGTCCAAGGCGCGCGCCAACTCTCGCACCGAGCGCATGTGCGAGATGGCGAACTCGATCTCCCGGGCGATCACCTCCAGCCCTCGAGCGGCCAACTCGTCGAATGCGTGGTGGTGCGGGCTGCACAGCGTGAGCACCCCCGTCTCGTCTCCGTAGGCGAAGGGCACCGCTGCCAGTGAATTGAATCCCAGTTGCTGGGCGAGAGGCCACGGGGGTTGGGAGTCGGACGCCTCGTCCTGGACGTTCACCAGTTGCATGACCTTGGTTCGCATCGCGACCGAGGTGGGGCCGAGCTCGTACGGCGGAGTCGAGGACCACGATCGGATGGCTTCGATGATGTCGTCGTTAGCCCCGGCGGAGGTGAGGATCCTCATGCCGCCCGGACTGTCCGCGTCACTGACACTGATCAGGGCCAGCGTGCAGCGGGCCAGTTCGATGGAACTGACGCACAGCATCTGGAAGAAATCCGGAAGGTCCACGGCGGACACCATGATGTGATTGACCCGATGGAGGACCTCGAAGTTCCTTTGTCGCCACACCTGCATAGTGATGTCGACGAATTTGACGACCGCACCGCCGGGTGATCCTCCGAGGGGGTAGGGGGAACTGTCGAACATGAGCCATCGCCGAGTCGCCGGCAGGTCCAAACCGATGACCTCGTGGGAACGGGTCGCTCCGGTGATCAGCGTGTCCATGACGGGGTGCTCGTTGCGAGGTACCGGCGTGCCGTCTTCAAAGGTCGCCCGCAGTGGTGGATCGAACAAGTTGGCGCCCACCAAGACCTCGGGTCCGACGAGCAATATCTCACTCGCCGCCCGATTGCCCGCGACGACCGAACCAGCGTGGTCGACCAGAACGATTCCTTCGGTGAGCGTATCGATGAATCCCTCGGCCGAGGCGAGGGCATTCAATTCGCCAATGGCGGAATACTCGAAGGGAATCTCATCCAATGCTGACTCCTGAGAGATCAATAGTTTTGAGGCTCTCCGTGAAGTATCACTCAGTGAAGGGAGCTGGGACAACATCGTCCCGACGAGCGGAATCCAATGTCGTTGAATAGGGGCGGGGAAGCCGAGGTAGCCCCAGGTGATGAGGAAGATGCGACGCATCGCTGCATTGCGTTCTGGTGAGGCGCCGGCCGAGTTGGTCCACTTCTGAGAGAGCATTCGATGGACGAGCTAGCGGAAGCCAACCACACCGATGAGGGCTCTAATGATGACTCCAGCGAGGACGACGACCACGACACCAGTATCGTCCCTACGGTTCAAAAAGTCGGGTGATCACCCGGAATGTGGCTGGTCGTGACGTCGTAGCCACCGACGTCAGAGCGGGCACCTGCTGTCCACGTGTCTTGGGCCCATGTCACAAACAATTGCAGGGGGATCCCCACCATTCATTGCACTGCTACGGATACTCCTTATGCCAAATTTCAGTTAATGGACCTCGATGGTTTCAATCGAGGGATTGTGCCGCACGGAGAAGTTGGCGCAACGATCACCTTCCAAGCGGGACATGTTGCATACAATCTTTCAGTTCGAACATCACTGGTCGCGCTACGATGTCGCAACTTCTCATTGAATCTATGGGGAGGAGCCGACTCGTTGAGCTCGGATACAAGTTGAAGTTTTCAATGATGTATGCGATACATGGACGGTATCGAGAAGGCAGGCCAGCATGAACCTTGACATTGAAGCGAGTTCAAAGATCCTCTCACGGCTGCTCAAGGTGCCAGAGCAGCGCAATTCGACACGCGGCAGTAGGCCCGAAGTGCGCGCAACCGTTGAGCAGGTCATCGATGACATTCGCAAGCGCGGTGACGACGCGGTTCGTGAATACTCGATGAAATTCGACAACTACGCGCCGGATTCATTCCTCCTCAGTGAAGAACAACTGGACACGATCATCGCCCGAGTTCCGCGCCAAGTGCTCGACGACATCGCGTTCGTCCAAGAGCAGGTCCGCACGATGGCGCAGAGACAGTTGGAATCGCTTGGCGACTTCGAGATCGAGACGCTCCCCGGCGTTTTCCTGGGTCAAAGGAACGTTCCAATTCAGGCGGCCGGCGTCTATATCCCGGGCGGCAAATATCCGTTGCTCGCGAGCGCCCACATGACTATCGTGACCGCCAAGGTTGCCGGCGTCGAACGAGTTGCGGCGTGCACTCCACTGATTCAGGGCGACGTGCCTGACGCCACAGTGGCCGCCATGCGCATGGCTGGCGCGGATGAAATCTACTTACTGGGTGGCATTCAGGCGGTCGCCGCCATGGCCATCGGCACCGAGACGATCGGGGCCGTCAATATGCTGGCTGGCCCAGGGAACGCTTATGTGGCCGAAGCCAAGCGGCAGTTGTTCGGCGAGGTGGGCATCGATCTCTTCGCAGGTCCCACGGAAGTGCTCATCGTCGCTGATGAGCACGCGGACCCATTCATCGTGGCCGTGGACCTCCTTTCTCAGGCGGAGCACGGGCCGGATTCCCCCGCGGTGCTCATCACCACCAGTGAGGAGCTTGCGCGGCGGGTCATTGCGTACGTCGATGAGCTCCTCGTGGACATGCCGACGCGGGACTTCGCGGCGCCTGCGTGGCGAGATTGGGGAGCGGTCCATGTCGTGGGGTCGCTGGACGATGCCTTTGCGCTGGCTGATGAGTACGCGTTCGAACATGTGCAGATCCTCACCGAGTCTCCGCGCGACGCATTGGAGAAGATGCATGACTACGGCGCGCTGTTTCTCGGTGAGGGGACGTGCGTTTCCTACGGCGACAAGGTCATCGGGACGAATCACGTACTGCCGACTCGTGGCGCGGCAAGGTACACCGGGGGTCTGTGGGTCGGCAAGTACCTGCGCACCGTCACCTACCAGGAAGTGAAGAACACCGACTCCAGTGCGTTCTTGGGCGAACTGTGCGGCCGGGCTTCACGCGTGGAGCGATTCGAAGGACACGCGCGGTCCGGCGACGTTCGTGTGGCCAAATACCGTGGCTCGAACCTGCCATGGTTTGAGTACCCGACGGAAAAGTAGCGGCCTAGCGGTGGTTGATTTCAGCCTTGACGGACACCAGGTTCTGGTGACTGGGGCGGGACGAGGTCTTGGTGCGGCCATCGCCGATGGTCTGTCAGAGTTGGGCGCCACGGTCTACGGAACGAGCCGAGATCCGGACGTCGCGCGCCAGATCTCCGAGCGCCTCGACACGCCACCACTGCTGCTCGATCTGTCAGATGTCGGCGCGATTGGCTCATTCGTGGAGGACTTACAGAAGATGGACGGCGGTGTCGACATGTTGGTCAACAACGCGGGAATCAATATCACGAAATCGGCGATTGAGGTGACTGAAGCGGACTGGGACACCGTCTTCGACACCAACCTCAAGGGGAGTTTCTTCCTCTCCACGGCGCTGGCGCGTACTTGGCTCGATCGCGGTTCGTCAGGTTCCATCGTCAACGTGGCTTCACAGGCGGGTACGGTGGCCATCGAGGAGCGCGCCGCGTATGGGAGCAGCAAAGCGGGTCTGATTCACCTCACGAGGATTCTGGCTCTGGAGTGGGCCCGTCAGGGAATCAGAGTCAACGCGGTGGCGCCGACCTTCGTGCGTACGGAATTGACCGCCGCGACACTGAGCCGTCCCGCCTGGGCGGCTGAACTGTTGAGCCGTATCCCGGTCGGCCGCTTTGGCGAACCCGAGGATGTGGTCGGTGCCGTCGCGTTCCTGCTCGGCGACGCCGCGTCACTCGTCACCGGTCACACGATTGCGGTTGACGGCGGATACACCATTCGTTAACGAGGGCGCACCGCGGTGTGAACCGTCCAAAGGGAAGGCTGAATGATGAGCAACGAGGTGGGTATCTCGACGATTGCCGTGGTGGGATCGGGCTACATGGGCGGCGGCATCGCAATGGTATTCGCGCTGGGCGATTACGAGGTGACGCTGGCCGATGTCGACGCCATCAGCGCACAGCGAGCATACGAGCGAGTGCTGCGCGAGGCACACGACTTCGAGTCGCGAGGACTCTTTGCTCCCGGATCGACAGAGAAGCTACGCGACAGACTTTCGCACGCCGATTCAGTAGAGGACGCCGTCGCGGCGGCGGACTACATCACCGAGGCAGTCCCGGAACAGTTGGCGATGAAACTCGGCATTCTGGGCCGAATCTCCGCGTCGGCTCGTCCCGACGCGATCATCGCCACCAACACTTCAGCAATCGCGATCGGAGAACTCGCTCGAGTCGTGACGAACCCCGAACGGTTCCTCGGTGTGCACTGGATGAACCCGGCCCCATTCATACCGGGGGTCGAATTGATCGCGGGAACCCTCAGCGCGTCCGGGACAGTCGAACGTGCGGAGTGGCTCATCCGTGACGTCCACAAGATTCCCGCGCGCGTCGCGGACACGCCGGGATTCGTGGCCAATCGCCTCCAGTTCGCGCTCTACAAAGAGGCGGTGCGAATGGTGGAGGAGGGCGTGGCCACGCCAGCGCAGATTGACACCGTGGTGAGCAATTCGTTTGGTTTCCGTCTGGCGCTCTTCGGCCCGTTTGCAATCGGGGACATGGCCGGGCTCGATGTTTACGAGTCATCGTTTCGGACCTTGGAGCACGCGTTAGGCGAACGATTCTCTGTGCCGACCGAACTGTCCCACATGGTCTCGGAGGGGAACCTCGGGCTCAAATCCGGCCGAGGATTCCTTGACATTGCTGCTGGGGACCGGGAGGCGCTGCTGGTGTATCGGGCGACCGCCTACGCCAGGCTCTCGCAGTTGCGTGATGAACTGGGCGACGCTCCGGGATTGTGAGTCTTCGCGGTCGTCGCTTCGCGAAAGGGATGGCCAATGACGGCATCGTCAAAGCTTGAACTCGAACAGGGCCAGCATCGGTGGGGACCACGTCATTCATGTCGACGTATGCTCACTCGCTTGCTACGGAAACATGAAATGGATGAAGTGGTTGGCGGCGACGCGCTCACGTTCGAGTGCGTCGAGTTATGCCGTCGCGGGTGGTTCGCTCGTCTGTAGTGACTCGTTGTAGCGCCGTTGCGTCGAGATCCATCCCAGTCTCATGTGGGCACGCATCACTGATTCGGCCCACACCGGGTCTCCAGCCCGAAGCGATTCGAGGAGTTCGCGGTGGTGGGCGGCGCTACGGAGCAAGTCCTCGGGCGTGTACTGGGCAAACGTTCGTCGAACGGTGGGAACTTGAACAATGGTGTTGACGAGTAATCGAAGACGTTGATTTGCCGAGCCTTCCATGATCGTGTTGTGGAATTGGTTGTTGACCTCGGTGATGAAGGTGATGTCGGGACGTGGATTCACGACAGCTTCATCCATGTCGTCGGCCAGTCGGGCGAGTCGTGCGATGTCGAGCTGCCCACTCGTTGCTGCGAGTGCTGCGGCGTATGGCTCGAGTAACGAGCGCAATCCGTAGACCTCCTCGAGATCCTTGAGGGTCCAACTCTCGACACGTACGCCGCGATTTCGTTCGTAGTGCAGAAGTCCCTCGGCGGCGAGGCTGCGCAGTGCTTCGCGAACTGGCGTGCGACTCACGCCGATCATCGTGGCGAGTTCGTCTTCGCGGAGGCGCTGACCACCCTTGAGCTCCCCGGCGAGTATCTGTTCGCGGATCGTCGAGTAGGCGAGCGACGTCGCGTACCCACTGTCTGGTCCGACATCGGGCGTCATAGTTGGTTCGGCCATTGTCTGCTGACCCTACCATCAGGGGAGAAGTGTGAATTGTATGTAAAATCTCCGAAAATTGGGAATTTGCACTTGCCGACTCCGCAAATGCTTGCTAAGTTGCCCGGAAACCGGTGGGGGATCGAGTTTGCTCGGTCCGGGTTTGTATACGAAAGTGAGTCCAAATGGGGGAAGTTCAAGGGCTGCCACTCGATGACCTCAGGGTCATCGAGCTGGGTTCGCTTCTGGCTGGGCCGTTCTGTGGTCAGTTGCTCGGCGACTTCGGCGCCGAAGTGATCAAGGTCGAGGACCCGGGCTCGGGTGATCCCATGCGCCAGTGGGGCCGTGAGAAATCCCACGGTCAGTCACTGTGGTGGCCCGTTGTCGCGCGCAACAAGAAGTCAATCACCGCCAACCTGCGCACCCCCGAAGGTCAAGAGATCATCCGTGAGCTCGTGGCGAAAGCGGACGTGCTCCTGGAGAACTTTCGGCCGGGCACCCTCGAACGATGGGGCCTCTCGCCGGACGAGCTCTGGAAGATCAATCCCAAGCTCGTGGTCACTCGTGTCACGGGCTTCGGCCAGACTGGTCCCTACGCGGAGCGCGCGGGCTTCGGCTCGATCGGTGAGGCCATGGGTGGCATCCGGTACGTGATGGGTGCGCCCGATGCGCCGCCCACCCGGGCTGGCGTCTCACTCGGTGACTCACTCGCCGCCGTCTTCGCCACGTTGGGTACCTTGGTCGCCCTGCACCAGGTAGGTCGTACCGGCAGGGGGCAGGTCGTTGACTCAGCGATCTACGAAGCGGTGCTGGCTCTGATGGAGTCGATGCTGCCCGAGTGGCAGGTCGCCGGCTACCAGCGTGAGCGCAGCGGCACGACCCTGCCCAATGTTTCGCCGAGCAACGTCTACCCGACCGCCGACGGCGAGATGATCCTGATCGCCGCTAACCAAGACACGGTGTACGGGCGCCTGACCGAGGTCATGGGCCGACCCGATCTGCTGACGGACCCGCGCTTCAAAGGACACGCCGAACGTGGTCACCACATGGTGGAGCTCGACACGATCATCGCGGAATGGACGACGACGCTCGAGGCCGACGCCCTGCTTGATCGTTTACACGAACATGGTGTGCCCGCGGGTCGGATCTTTCGCGCAAAGGACATGTTCACCGATCCCCACTTCGCAGCACGCGAGGCGATCGTACGCCTGACGCACCCACAGATTGGTGAGTTCGCCATGCACAACGTCTTCCCGCGGCTGTCCGAAACGCCCGGAAAGGTCCGACACGTCGGGCCGACATTGGGCGAGAACAATGAAGAAATCTACAAGGGCCTGTTGGGCATGGACGACGAGAAGATCGAGTCGCTCCACTCAGCAGGCGTCATCTAGGGGAGGAATAGTTATGACGTATCGACTTGGAGTAGATGTGGGCGGCACGTTCACGGACATTCTCTTGGTGAACGAGGAGACCGGCGAGACATTCCGAGCCAAGACCTCTTCGACGCCGGCGGACCAGTCCATCGGTGTGTTGCGCGGGATCAACCAGGCGTGCGCACTCGCGGGCGTCGGTCTCGAGCAGGTGACCAACGTGCTTCACGGCACGACCGTCGCGACCAATGCGATCCTTGAGGGCAAGGGCGCACGGGTCGGCCTGGTGACGACCGAGGGTTTCCGGCAGGTGTTGCAGATCGCGCGCTCCTTCGTACCCGGTGGCTTGGCTGGGTGGATTATCTGGCCCAAGCCCGAGCCACTGGCCGCCCTCGAGAACACCGTCGAGGTGAGTGGTCGGTTGGGCTCGAAGGGTGAGGAGATCACCCCGTTGGACGAAGACGACGTGCGCCGCCAATTGCGCAAATTGAAGGCGCAAGAGATCGAGGCACTCAGCGTCAGTCTCATCAACTCCTACGCCAACCCGGCCCACGAGGAGCGGGTCTTCGAGATCGCTGCCGAAGAACTGCCCGGCGTGCAGGTCTCGTTGTCGTCAAGGGTGCTGCCAGAGATGCGCGAGTACGAGCGGGCGATCACCACGGTGGCGAACGCGTACGTGCAGCCCCAGGTGTCGCGCTACATGGAGAATCTCGAGAGCCAGTTGCAGCAGAACGGCGCTTCCAACGGCAAGCTCTTCATCCTGAAGAGCGACGGCGGCCTCATCTCGGCGCGCACCGCCGCGGAGAATCCGGTGTCGGTGATGATGTCGGGTCCCGCCGGCGGCGTGGTCGGCGCGGTCTGGGTCGCCGAGCAGGCCGGCTTCAAGGACTTTCTGACCTTCGACATGGGCGGCACATCGACCGACGTGGCGCTCGTCCAGGGGCTCGAGCCCCGCATCGGTCGCGAAACGATGGTCGGCGACCTGAAGGTCCGGGCGACGTCGGTGGACGTGCGCACGGTCGGCGCCGGCGGCGGTTCGATCGCCCACGTGCCGATGTTGACCCAGGCGCTGCGCGTCGGACCCCAGAGCGCCGGTGCGGCGCCCGGACCGGCGGCCTACGGCGCTGGCGGCACGGACCCCACCGTCACCGACGCGAACGTCGTGCTCGGCTACCTGCCGACCGAACTCGCCGGTGGTGAGATCACCCTGGACCGTGACGCCGCTCGCACTGCGGTGCAGTCGATCACTGACGCTACGACGCTCGGCACCGTCGAGGACGCCGCGGCGGGGATCATCGACATCGTCAACGAGAACATGTTCGGCGCGCTGCGATTGGTCTCGGTGCAGCAGGGATTCGACCCTCGCGACTTCGCGCTCGTTGCCTTCGGCGGCGCGGGACCATTGCACGCCAATGCGATTGGTCGACTGACCGGTGCGTGGCCGGTCATCATCCCGCCGTCACCGGGCGTGCTCTGCGCCTACGGGGACGCGACGACGGGTCTGCGCGACGAGTCGGTGCGAACCCTGGTGCGTAAGTTCGGTGAGTTCACCGACGACAGCCTGCGCGAAGTGCTGGAGGAGCGTGCGACGAACGCGCGCTCGTCATTGCTGGCTGAAGGCCTTGCGCCCAAGGACATAACGACCAGGTTCTCGGCGGACGTGCGCTACCACGGTCAGGGCTTCGAGATCCCCGTGGAGATCGACATCGACACCTTCGACGGTGACGGCGCTGGACTTGACGCGCTGCGTCGGGCCTTCGACACGGAGCACCAGCGGCTCTTCTCGTTCCTCTTGGAGAAGAACGAACACGAGCTGGTGACCGTGCGCGCCACCGCCAGTGGACCGCGCCCCAACGTCTCATCGGTCACGATCGCCGAGGGTGGTGAGGACGCGAAAGCGGCCCTCACCTCCACCACGGAGATCTACGTCGACGGTAAGTGGGTCGTGGCCAACGTCTACGACCGCGTGCGTCTGCTCGCGGGCAACGTCATCGCGGGACCGGCAATCGTCACCGAGATGGACTCCACCACGTTGGTGCTACCGGGCCACGCGGCCAAGGTGCACGCCAGCGGCAGTCTCCTCATCCGTCCTACCAGCAGTAACTAGTCACAGGGGGTTTAGAAAGAAATGGCACGTCTCATTGAAACCGCAACCCAGCCGCTGAAGGCGGTTGACGTTGATGTCATCACGCTGGACCTGGTGGAGAACGCGTTGCGTCACGCCCGCTACGAGATGGACGAGGTGCTGTTCCGCACCGCGCTCTCGCCGGGCATTCGCGAGCAGCACGACGAGTTCCCGCTCATCGGCGACCCCGAGGGCAAGATGGTCGTGGGTCAGTTCGGCCTGTCGATCCCGGACTTCCTGGAGAACTTCGACGGTGACATCGAAGAGGGTGACGTGCTGTTGACGTCGGACCCGTACTCCTGCGGCGCGGCCATCAGCCACGCCAACGACTGGCTCATCGTGATGCCCATCTTCTTCGAGGGGCGCATCGTGGGCTGGGCCTCGATGTTCGGTCACATGAGCGACGTCGGTGGCAAGACGCCCGCGTCCATGCCGACCAACGCGCGCACGATCTTCGAAGAGGGCATTGTCATCCCCCCGTTCAAGCTCTACAGCAAGGGTGTGCTCGCCGAGGATTCGCTGAAGATCATCATGAACCAGGTGCGCAAGCCCGACTGGAACCGTGCTGACTTGAATGGTCTCGTTGCCGCCTGTCGCACGGCCGGACGTCGGGTCCAAGAGCTCTGCCAGCGGTTCAGTGCCGACACGTACGTGTCGGCACTCAATGCCCTGATGGACCGCAACTACCGAGCGATGAAGGCGCTGCTCGCCATGGTGTTCAAAGAGGGCGAGACCCTGTCGTTCACCGACTACATCTGCGACGACGGCGTCGGCTACGGACCCTACGAGCTGAAGCTCAGTCTGAAGCGCACTGGCGACAAGGTAGTGCTCGACTTCACCGGGAGCAGCCCCCAGGCGCAGGGACCGATCAACTATTACATCAACGAGAACCTCGTCAGGATGTTCTTCGGCATCTACATGATCACCGTGGCCGACCCCCAGATCCTCTGGAACGACGGCTTCTACCCATTGGTCGACGTGATCATCCCCGACGACTCGTTCTGGAAGCCGAAGTATCCCGCCGCGCTCAACGCCCGCAACCACGGCATCGGACGCGTCTTCGACCTGTTCGGTGGCTTGCTCGGCCAGACCAATCCTGACCTCTTGAACGCGGCGGGCTTCTCCTCGTCGCCGCACTTCATGTACTCGGGCAACTACAGCGGTGGCGACCAGAAGGGCGAATGGTTCCAGCTCTATTCGATCGGCTTTGGGGGTATCCCAGGTCGCCCGATCGGTGACGGCCCCGACGGCCACTCCCTGTGGCCGTCCTTCGTGAACATCCCGTGCGAGTACCTCGAGTCCTACTACCCACTGCGCATCGAGCGCTGGGAGACCATCAGCGACACCGGCGGCGCGGGACTGCACCGCGGCGGCAACGGCGTCGACGTGGCCTACCGGTTCCTCGAGCCCGGCACCATTGCCATTCACGACGACCGCTGGCTCACCTACCCGTGGGGCGTGAACGGTGGCGCGCCGGGTGCTCGGGGCCGCAAGTGGATCGATCGGGTCGACGGGACTCGAGAGGTCATTCCCAGCAAGGTCATCGACGTTCCCGTGTCCCCCGGCGACGTACTGCACTTCGTGACCTGGGGTGGCGGCGGATGGGGCGACCCGCTCGCCCGCGACGCCGAGCTGGTCGGTCTCGAAGTCCGTCGCGGCTTGGTCACCGTTGACGGCGCGCGTTCGTACGGCGTCGTGTGCGACGAAGACGGCGACGTCGATCACGTCAAGACCCAGGAGTTGCGCGCCGAGTTGGCGTCGACGCGGCCCACGCCGCTGCCCACGTTCGACATGGGTCCGCCACTGGCCACGATCCTCGAGCGGTGCCTCGAGGAGACCGGACTACCCGCCCCCAAGCCGCCGGTGCGGTTGTAGGAGTGACGATGGAAGCGATCGCGACTGGCTTCGGCGGTGAGCTGGGGTACGGCCGACGGGCGGCGTTGATTCTGATTGACCTGATGCATGGCTACTTCGACGAGGGGAGCACCTTCCAACTCCCCTCGTCGGACTGCCTCGCTTCGGCCTGCCGGGTGCTCGAGGCCGCACGCGCCAGTGGCACCATGGTCGTGCACACCAAGGTGGTCCTCGGACCCGACGCCGTCGACGCGGGAGTCTTCTTGAAGAAGATCCCGGCGCTTCGGGCCTACATCGGCGAGAACCCGACGAATGAGCTCATGCCCGAGGTGGCGCCGCTGGCCAGCGAGCTAGTGGTCGTCAAGCAGTACGCGAGTGCTTTCTTCGGCACGTCCCTCGCCTCGACGCTGCAGGCCAGCGGCGTGGACACCTTGATCATCACCGGGGTCTCCACCAGCGGGTGCGTGCGCGCTACGGGACTCGACGCGGTTCAGCACGGATTCATCCCCAAGATCGTGCGCGATGCGGTGGGCGACCGGGGACCTGGACCACACGAGGCGAACCTCTATGACTTGCAGGCGAAGTACGCCGACGTGGTATCCGAGCGCGAGATCATCGAATATTTCGCGACCTTGAACTGAGGGGAATAAGCAGCATGGAGATCTCAGGGCGTAGCCAGGACGAGACGCTGGTGCAGTTGGAAGAATCTAGCGTTGACCGCCGCGGACGCAGGACAATGGGCGGATTTGTGCAGCGCTACGGCGTGATCATCGCCTGGGTGGCGGTCTTCGCCTACTTCTCGGTGATGCGCCCCCAGTCGTTCCCCAAACTCGCGACCCTGCAACTGATCTTCGGGACGCAGTCGGTGATCCTGATCACGGCGCTCGGTCTGGTGTTCTCGATGGCGGTGGGCGAATACGACCTCTCGGTCGGCTCGCTGGTCGGCTTCGGTTCCACGATGTTCGCGGTGCTGAGCGGGCGCCATCACTGGCCCGTCATCCTCGCGCTGCTCCTCACGCTCTTCCTCTGTTTTCTGATCGGGAGCGTGAACGCGATTCTCTCGGTCTATCTCGGGGTCCAGTCCATCATCGTGACCCTGGGGACGGGAACCCTGCTCGCTGGGTTGACCCTCGCCATCAGTAATTCCGGCGTCGTGACTGGGATTCCGATCGGATTCACCAACTTCCTGACCAGACAGATATTTGGGCTGGCCCTGCCGTTCTATCTCGGGCTCATCTTGATGGTCGTGGCGTGGTTCATCCTTCAGCAGATGCCCCTCGGACGGCGCATGATCTTCGTGCAGGAGAACCGCGAGGTGGCCCGCCTGGCCGGCCTGCGGGTCAACCGGATTCGCGCCGGCGGCTTAATCGCGACCTCGACGATCGCCGGGCTGGCGGGAGTGATGCTGGCCGGCATGAGCCAGGCGGCCGATCCTCAGAGTGGAGCGTCATTCCTCCTGCCGGCCTTCGCCGCGGTCTTCCTGGGATCGACCGCGATTGTGCCAGGTCGCTTCAACGCCATCGGCACTTTCGCTGCCGTCTATTTCTTAGTCACTGGCATCACCGGTCTGGACTATCTGGGCTACGCCGGATGGCCGGGGCAGGTCTTCTACGGAGGATCGCTCGTTATCGCAGTTTCACTCAGCCACCTAGCCGGCAAGCGGGCTACAAGGAATTGAGTGGGCGGCGAGGGGGGGCTGTGGTGCGAACATTCGGCTCAATCGCAGTACCGGCTGTGCGAAGTGCTTTGACAATCAACTTAGGAGGAGTATTAATGAAGTCAACTATTCATAACCCTGCCCGCTCGCGGGCGAGGGGTTCGGGCCTCACGATGCGACTGGCTTCGGCTGGCGCGGCGGCGGCGATGGCCCTGGGCCTGAGTCTGACCGCAGTGGGCTCGGCTGGGGCGGCGAACACGTCGGGTGTGGCCAAGGCCACCGCTCGCCTCAACGCCTACATGAAGCCGGCGCAGTGGCGCGGGCCGACTGCGCCTTTGCACATCAAAGGTCTGGCCGGTGACAAGGTGCTGTACATCAGCGCCGCCGACTCGATCCCGGTGCTGCACTACTGGTCGACCACGGTGAAGTCGTTGCTCATGTCGGTCGCTGGAATCCAGATGACCATCGTGGACGCGAACTCGAACATCGCGACCGCGTCGGCCGGCTTCGACCAGGCCATCGCCATGGGTGCCAAGGTCATCTTGCTCCAGGCGCTGCCCGCGTCGCTCTTCACGGCGAAGATCGCGGCCGCGCACGCGGCCGGTATCAAGGTCATCGACCTCAACGAAGGCGTACCCGGACAGCTCAACGGCACCGACGCGACGGCTAGTTTCGACTACCCGCAGGTCGGCCGGCTGATTGGCGACTGGTTCGTCTCGCAGTCCAAGGGCAAGGGCAAGGCGCTGTTGGTCACGTCGAACGACGTTCCCGCATCGCAGGGCCAGGCCCAGGGCACGCTCAGTGAGGTCAAGTCACTGTGCCCCGCGTGCAACGTGAAGGTAGCGGACGTACAGATTGCGCAGTGGGCGTCGGGCATCCCGACCCTGTTCCAGTCGACGATCAACACCGACCCGACGCGCAAGTACATCCTGCCCCTCTACGACGGCCAGGCGATGCCCGGACTCACCGCTATCCGGACGTTGAACGCCGGCAGCAAGATCAACGTGGGCTCGTTCAACGCCACCGAGGGAATCGTCGAACTGCTGAAGGACCCCAAGAGCGGCCTGAAGTTGGACATCGGCGGTGACAACAGGTGGTACAGCTGGGCCGTGACCGACCAGGTCATGCGTGTTCTCGACGGTCTGACCCCGGTGAAGAACTACTACGTGGGTCTGCGTGTGTTCACGTCGGCCAACGCGGGCAAGTTGATCAAGGGCACCAACCAGGACAGTTGGTTCCAGGACTCGGGCTACATCAAGCACTTCAAGGCGCTCTGGAAGCCGTAAGTCGCTGATCGGCGAGGTGCGGGTGCCGTCGGCACCCGCACCACGCC
>Ga0307375_10002938_pt1 | contig 17127 bp, 14 predicted proteins | sample TR1MG_FD_202531 | JGI IMG/M metagenome (GOLD analysis project Ga0307375, IMG submission 202531) | Soil microbial communities from Risofladan, Vaasa, Finland - TR-1 | ecosystem: Environmental > Terrestrial > Soil > Coastal area > Acid sulfate soil | place: Finland: Risofladan, Vaasa | collected... | reverse complement strand
TAAGGACCATGACTATCAACAAGCTGCCAGAGAACCCACCTTGATCCTTTTCTGAACACATGCGCAACGTCTTGTTTCGGGTCAAATGAAGTTTGCATCTTTCTTCTTAGATCTACTCATTAACAGATTGAAAAGAATTGGGGGAGCCAGTGGAGAATCGGGTCAGGAGTGGAGAGGCATTTCCATTTGCTTCTCCACCTTCGTCTTGCCTTCACTCACCTCTCTTCCTTCGGCAAACTGCTCAAACGCCTCTATTTAATGCTATTGTCCACTTCAACACACCTCAAAACACTCGTCACTACTCGAAAAACGATACTGAAACTCGTTCGACGAAACGGTGCCTCTTCTGCATCCCATTTGAACTCTCGGAAGGTGGCACTGGTCACAGGTGGTAGCAGAGGCATTGGTAGAGCGATTTGTGAGCGATTGATTGCAGAAAATTACAGAGTAGCAGGTACGAACACGAGATTCTCTTTCCGTTCTCCTTCGTCACGTTTCCTCCCCTCCTTCTCTAACTTTCCCCTGTCTCGTCCCTCTTCATAGTGGTTAGCAAGTCTGAACTATGTGAAAAGACTGCATTGGAGCTGTGTACTGCCTCAGGAACACCAGGAATCGCTGTTGGATTCAGATGCGACGTTTCGGACTTTTCTTCGCTTCCCAAGACTGTACAAGGCATTGAAGAGCTTCTTGGCCCAATTGATGTTCTAGTGAATAACGCTGGTGTTGCATTGGATGGACTTTTACTGCGGTTACGAGAAGAGGATTTACAGAAAACGATGAACACAAATCTGCTGGCTCCCATCCTCCTTTCTCGCGAAGTTTCCAAATCGATGATCCGTCGCAAGGCCTCAGGCAGCATCGTCATGATAGGTAGTATCATTGGAGAGCTTGGAAATGTTGGTCAGGTGTCGTATGCGGCTTCTAAAGCTGGCTTGATTGGCGTGACCAAATCTCTGGCTCTGGAACTGGGTAAAAAGGGCATCAGAACCAATCTCGTTGCTCCTGGATTTGTGAATACCGATATGACAGGAGATATGATTCTGAAGGAGGAACACCACTCGAAGACGACGACGACGGAGTCCATTGGAGGAGTTCCAGTTGCTACGCCTCATGATGTCGCTTCTTCAGTACTTTACCTCATCAACACCCCGTCAATCAACGGACAAGTCATTACTGTGAATTCTCATCGGTCGGCGATACATCATGCGATGCCCTAACTCTGGTCGCGTTTTCCAGTCATCCGTTCTCTCTTGTTCGACATGTCTCTCTTGACCAGTACTCATGCTTAGAAAGATCATCTCGTCTTGGTTTGGGTTTTGGAGGATGGAACCTTGAGGGTCTCCCTTGCTGGTTGTGATGAGGAGTTCACATACCGACGGCGAGACAAGCACTCTCGCCAACAGAAGCGACGAAATGTTGCTCTATTCTGCGCCTAAAGATGGCCCTAAGGAGAGAATACAGATCCGCTACGTCGGTGCAGGTCAATTCACCGCTGAACTGCGCGTCAAATGCGAAACGCTCCATCTACAACGAGTTGTGGGACGCACAAGGGGTCTATCGCCTATCAAGATGCCCAAAAGCAACGTGTCCATGAATGAACAATACATTAAAAGAAGCTCAATCGCGGAGGAATCCTCTTCCATCCATTCCCAGAACGATGTGGGCATGGATGCTCGATCGCATATCTCCTCCTCTCTCTCTCTTTCTCTCTCTTTCTCTCTCTCTCTCTCTTTCTCTCTCTCCCTCTCCCCAAGACTCTTCGAGAACTAGCTCTGGCGTTACTCGCATCCGTGCTCCATCTTCCAAGCGGCAGTTACAGTTATGCTGATACTCTCGTAGTTCCTCCCATTGTACATTCTGCTCCCTTCAATTCCCCACCATCGCGATCTGTTTCTGTCGGCGAGCAAACGCTGGGCGCCTCAAACTTTGCCAGTGCCCTCTCCCTCAACCACCTCCACCGCCCGCTCCTCGACCTCTACTTCCTTTCATACCATGTCTGCGGCGAATAATGCGACTCCCACCTCTACACATGCACCATTTCACATGAAAGCCCTCATTTGGGGACCGCCAAAGACCGGAAAGACGGCCTTCCTCACCGGTACGCTTCACCTCTCCCCCATTTGCATCTCTCTCTCCTTGATGGATCTTTCACCCTCGAATCCACACATATAACGCTGCTAACTCATCGTTTCTGTATCATATAACAGAGTGGGCACAATCAGAAAGGAAGAATGGATTGCCTCTGCAGGTCAGCTTTGAACACGCCGTCATTCATCACCAATCGAAATGCGGAGATATTATCTTCGATGTACGTCATCTACAATAGATAATCCTCACTGTGAGACACTTTTCACAGGCCGTGCGCGCAATGGAACGTGGCACTCGAACCGTTAGTTGTCACTATCTGCACCTCATTCTCGCCTTCTAATCCCTTGCATCTCCATTTCCACTCGATTCCCTTGTACTACGTACCACTATTCTAACCCATCGATACTCATTCTCTGTCTCTTCTCTTCATTGTCGGGCCGCTGCGTGCTTCACGATTCTCAATCGTTCCTAACCGCCATCACTTGCCTTCGATAGGTATCAAAGCTGAAAACACCCCCGAGCGATTTGTCCGTATCTGGCTATTTGAAGGACTTTCAACACTGCCTGCTTCTGCTGTTGTGTAGGATGGACCATCCATTGGAGGAGATCTCTCCCTACATTACTGCATTGAAGGAGCTGTCATCTACATCTAATTCATGTACACTTCTGATGATAGCGATGACTTCTGGGGAAGTCGCATCTACTGCACCTGGTAAGAGGAACCAAAGTCGTCAAGAAGTTGAAGGCGCCGTTTTGGCCTGGAGCACTCAAATGCAGTTCTGTGACGGCCTATTTGAATTTTCTCCCGTGGAAGGTCAAGAAGAGGCGTTAGGTATCAGAGAGTTTGTGAATGGCGTGCATGAATTGTCAGAACAAGTGGTTTCTTCGCCTCGAACTTCGACTCCCTCTTCCCTCCCATCTCCTCGCATTGAATCTGATTCTGGTCCGAAATCGAATTCTGGTAACACGTTGGAGTCAAATGAAGAGGCTAAAAGCAGCATACCGAAGGTGCCTGTGTCGGAAGGGTGGACTCTCGTCTCTCCTCGGCAAATGACACCCTATTCTGGAGCAGCATCTGCTGTGGCAGTTAGTGGTAGTGTAATTGGTGGAAATACTCAAGAAACTGATACCCCATCGACCGAATCCCAGCAGAAGCTAGCTGATGTTGGATTGGATGGAATCTCTTTGTCTTCTTCGTCTCCTTCTTTTTCAACACAGCAGCAGCAGCAGAACACCACAACTTCTCAACACCCACAGCAGCAATCTAACTCTGGATGGAAAGCCGTATCTCCAAGAGAAGCACCAGCGTCAGCTTGGAACAATGCAACAGTGCCCTCTGCAACGAGAACCGTCTCTTCAAGTTCGAACCGTTCACCTTGGATTGCAACGTCTTCCCCATCTTCTGCATCCTCTTTTGAAGTTCTAACAGCACATAACACTCCATCTCAATCGCAAGCGACGGTGATCACCAACATCGGCGGTGGAGGCGGTGGCAGCGCTTCTCCTCCTGCTGCTCTTCATCGCTCTGTTTCTTCTGCACCCTCTCCCTCTCGCCATCATGTTCAGAAACAGCAGCAACAGCAGCATCAGCAACAACAAGTGTCCAAAGAGTCGTCGCAACCTTCTACAGTCAAAATCGTCTCTTCCCATCATCATCATCATCAGACCTCTTTGTCATATTCTTCAATCTCTATTCATGCTAGCAGAAACAGCAACAACATCAACAGTAGTAATAGCAGCAATAGCAGCAGCAAAACTGGTTCGTCGTATCCAAAGCTGAGCGCCTCTCAACCCTCCTCCCCATCATCATCATCATCATCATCCTCTCGCTCCTTGACTCACACGCTCAGTGGCAGCTTTGGTCTCAAGAAGAAAGCCTCCAGCAAGGCCGTTTCGCATCAACTCTCCGCTTCGTCTGCCACTTCGGCCGCGGCGTTTGCGCTGCCGATTCTCTCTCCGAAGCAGTTCCAGAAGCTCCCCCTTGTATCAGTGGCCACATTCATGACCTCTGACTCCTCCTGCTACAACTTGTATTCTAATCCCTCATCGACCTCATCATCATCTTCAGGCTCAGCGTTCTCATTAGATCCGCGATCGAGCAAGTGGTTCACGTGTGCTATGAGATTCAGACTTCACCACGAGGGTGGAGGTAGTAGTAGTAATAGTAGCAGCAGTAGTAACAGTAGTAGTGAAGGCGGTTTAGGAGGCGTAGCAGCAGCAGCAGGAGGAAGTGGAAAGGGAAACTCGGCGCCTCGTCCTCACACTCTCGGCGCCCTCTACACCAACGAGAACTGGATCTCTGGCAATCAGTCGCCCTCCATCGTTTGGAAGATGAAGGCCTATTCTACGACTGCCACTGAGCCCGTGGGCAAGTCCTTGACGAGCGTCTCGAATGCCGGTTTTCCCGTAGCCGTTTTCACCGATCCTGCCCTGCCCTGGTTCTTCTGGATTCGCGAGGACACCGGCCTGAACGGCACTTCCATTCTCCTCAAAGCCTCCGATTCCAGCGCGATGACTCAATACTTGCGCTCAGTGTGGAATGGCGTCACGTTGAAACACATGATCCCCGGCGCGTACATGTCCGTCTTCATGCACCTCTGGGCCGAGTATTGCCTCACTGGAATTCCTCCTGAACCAAAGAAGTCGATAGATATGGCATGCGCAGACAAGACAGACTCGAGATACATGCTTGGATCGCTCGTCTTGTTCGAAACGCAACCGCAAGCGATTCCTCCCCTCATTCAATCTCTACTCTGGTTCCCATACCTCTACGACCTCACACTTCACGGATGCGGCATCGCTGACGAACAGGCAGTCCCTATCTGAACACGCAACTCAAATCGGTCTCACTCGTCCAAAACTCCCTTTCGTCTGGTTCAGTACAGGCGATCCACGCACTGCTCACAAGATCATGCAAGAAACTCATGAGCCTGGACTTGAGCGGAAACCCATTCCCGATCAAATCAGCGACTGCCATTCTGGACGTCGTCTCGCAAAACACGAGCCTCAAACGCTTCTCCATGTCTGGCGTGCCCCTCACTTCCAAGTCCAGTCTCGTCGCGCTCACTCAACTCATCGAAAAGAACCGATTCCTCATCTGCATCAGAGTGACGATCGCGACATCGACGGAGGCAACTTTGGCTCCCATTTTCGAAGCCATTCTCAATAACACTTCCCTCCAACTCTTCGATCTTGGACTCGCGTACGAATCGCCTACCTTGCACAACATCTCACAGGTCATTGTGAGGAATGCAAAGGGACCGAGCTCGCTGAACTTGGCCGGCTGGATTTCAGATTGGCCGAAACTGCTGGATTTCCTACCAAGTACATCTGAACACTTCCAAAAGATGTTAAAATGCACGGAAGAACGAGGAGGAGTGAAATGGAAGGGAGTAGCATCGTACACGGCAACGATGGAAGAAGGACCGATTGGAACATTGAGCGTGGGCAAAGATGGCATCCACTTCTCACCGGCTCGCAATTGTAGCAGTAATAGTGGTATTAGTGGTGTCAGCAGTGGCGGTAGCGGAAGCTCAAAGTCAGATTCACATCATTCATCATCGTCTTCAGTTTCGTTGTCCAACAGTGGAGGCGTGCCATTAGGAGGAGGAGGAGATTCCGGTTCTTCATCATCATCATCTTCATCTTCATCTCTATTGTCATCTTCATCAAGCAATAGTACCGCATCCGCATCTTCTTCTTCATCCTCTACGCCATCCTCTTCCTCCTCTGCTTCGACTTCAACTTCCAGTTCATCCTCAAATCCATCATCTTCATTGGGTTTAGATGGCTCTAGGCTGTTCCAGTGGACTTCCTCCCTCAAAATCGGTCAACTGACGACTGATCCGGTGATTCTCGTCTTCTACGACCCCTCTCAGTTCGCAGACCCCCTTGTGGTGACCATGTCTCAGCCCGAACAAGTGTTGGAGCTCGTACTTTGCATTAATGCCCTGGAGACGTGTGGTGCTCGCTATGCTGCGGCTCAGGGCAGGGCAGAAGCGGCGGCGTACGGAACGTTGAAGCAGCGCAGTCGCGCGCATGCTGTTGGCACCTGGTCCATCCCCACGATTGAGTCCTTCCTCGACTTCTCTAAGGCCAAGATTGGAGACCTGATCGCAGCGACTGGAGGCAGTGGTACGGAGATTCGCGTGGCGACGCTTCGCGGTTTCGATTGCTGCGTCAAGATCATGGACTGTTCCCAATATGGCCAGGATTCCGTCGATTCCATGGAAAAGGAAATCTCCCTCCTCATCATGTGCAAAGGGTGCAAGCACATCGTGCATTACCTGCATCACGATCGAGCGCCGACTGGACAGAAGCAGCAGCAGCAGCTGAGACTGTTTATGGAACTCTTTCCCGGATCTCTCCGCAAGATCATCAAGTCTCGAGCAGACACGCAGGGGTACTTCACGCAGAAACAGGTGTACATACTCGCCAGGAGATTGATCAAGGCACTCATCTTCCTACACACTCAACCGCAACCGATTGTACACAGAGACATCAAATCGGACAACTTTCTCGTAGAAGAGGACTTGCATGGAAACTTCCTACGCGTGAAACTCACAGACTTCGGATCCGCAAAGATACTGACAAGAGGAAGGACGTCATCTGTCGATCAAGGAACATCTGGATATCAGGCGCCTGAAATGGTGAGAGGAGGTGGAGTTGGAGGAATAGGAGCTGCTGGAGGAGGTGCGAATGGAGGAGACTCGAATGGAGGAGATGCGAATGGAGATGCATCTTCCACTGCCACTACTCTATCGTATACCACTGCTGTAGACATATTCGCGTTCGGAATTACGCTATACGAGATTCTAGCACTCAAGAGGGTGTATCCGAACTGCCAATCGAGACAAGAGATGGAGGAGGCGCTCAGAAACGCGGAGAAGTACCCCCCGGACTTGACCATCGTTCCAAGACAACTCCTACACTTCATGCTCATCGTGTCGCCATGTCTAAAGCGCAACTATAACGAGAGGCCTACGGCGACGGAACTGCTACAACAACTGGAGAAGACAGCCATGGAGTTGGGTATCTCGAAGGACCACCAATAACGCGCACATGAGGAGGAGTGCTGGCCTTGAGGATGGATCACTGACTACTACCATCGTATATACACCCCAATTTGTACAAAACAACACACCTATGTATTGTGTCCTTTCAAAAGCATCCGCACTTGCCTCAGAGCTCCAGTAGTTCTGCTCTTCCTCTGCTCCATCGCACGCAATGATATGTGTTTCAGAAGGGAAACGATGTAAGTTGGGGAAAGGGAACATTCTTCTTCAGGAACATGCCACACCAGAGAGAGCTCCATGTCATTAACTGGCTGGGAGGGAGGCGGGCGACTTGTCCTTGAGGGTTCCAGCGCCAGTCCCTCTCTCACCTGTTGTTCGCCCGCCTCTTCTCTCCTGTCGGTATGTATCTCCAGCTCCCTCTCTGCGCACGTGATTGCCTTGATCCCCCTCTGTTTGAATGATGGTATACTGTCGCTCTGATCGCAGTAACAATCGGCATTCCGTGCCATCTGACCCCAACTCGTTTCTCTCTCGTTTCCTGGAAACGGCGTGTGTCGCCCTGTTAGTGCTTCTACGTGTCAGCGTTGGACTAAGTCTCTCAATTTCATACTCTCATCCAAGATGTCTTCAGATCTCAAGCTGGGAGACATGCTCAATGAGCAATGGATGGCTGCAATCGGCGATTTGGTAAAGTCACAACCTGAGGCCTCAAAATACCTCGGCACTTCTCGCGATTCAGCGACGATTCCCACCCGAGAATTGACCTTCACCTCACTCAACCAACTCCCACCTCAAGATATCAATGTTGTCATATTCGGTACGTCAGTGTGGTGGCCCGATTTCGGCTCCATTCGCGCCGTTTCGCGCGCCCCATTCTTCTCCCCCTCTCTACTGACCTTCTTCTACCTTCTACTTCCTCAATACATAGGTCAAGACCCTTATCCTAGAGCTGAATCAGCTATTGGTGTGGCTTTCAACGATGGTGCCATTCATCAGGTGCGTGAACATGTTGATCATCGCCTCAACCTATTCGAGTCCATTTCCACTGACTGTCTGTGTTCTGTTCCTGTTTATGTGTGTTCTCGTGTGAAGTGGAAGGATAAGTTCTCTCCATCATTTGCTAATATTGTGAAGAACCTGCTGGTAGGCAAGGGAATGATGAAAGTTGACGATGGCGTAGCCGTGGTTCGTTCCGTGCTTGCCAAGGAGTCCATCTTGCCTCCCCCTGATTGGTTTGAGCACACTATCAAAAATGGCGTTTGTTGGCTCAATACGAGCTTGACCTTCACGTCGACCGATACTTCGATTCTGGCTCAACATCTCCAGTTCTGGCGCCCTATCATTGAGGGTATTATTGGTGCCCTTATCGATGCCAAGCGCGAATTGGTGAAGACCTCTAATCCCAAGGCTGGCCTAGTATTCGTATTGTGGGGTGGACATGCACAGAAGCTCAAGAAGATGGTCGAGAAGATCAACGCCTCGAAGAAGCCTGCCATCGACATCCACTTCATCGAAGCACCTCATCCTGCTGCGAATGGAACCACATTCCACACGGTAAAGAGTTTCGAGGCGATAGACAAGGCGCTTAAGAACTTGGGACTGCCGGAGGTAGAGTGGTTGCCGAAGGGAGACGGTTTAACTTCTTCAGCCTCGTCCAGCACCGCTCCAGTGCCCATTGCTGCCGATTCACCGAAAAAGGCAGCCGGAAAGAAGGCAACAGCGGCGAAGAAAGCGACAGCGGCGAAGAAGGCAACTGCATCGAAGAAGAGGGCGAGAGACGATTCGGACGAAGACGACGATTCGGAGGAGTTCTCTCCCCCCAAGAACAAGCGAGCCAAGAAGTAACATGACAATCGTGGTGCATTTTGAGAAATGATGATGGATCCCTTTGTAATACATTGATGATTTGGCATATGACTGAATGGGGAGAGAGAAGAGAGATTGGGGTCAGGTAGTGAGAGAGAAGAGAGATTAGGGAGAGCCCCCATGCCCTCGGTCGGTTGCGCATCACTCTTCCCTCTCAGCCGTTGGCTCGTCTGCTTCCTCATGCAGGACGCCTCGGGCGGTTTTGTACACGAACATGGCCCAAAAACGGTAGTGCACAAGGTTACATCCCAAGGTACGCCCCATCCAGGTCCAGAATTTGCCAGTTTCCCATCCACGGAACTTTGGCCACCTCCTTGTCCCCTCTGTTCCGCCTGTATTGGCTCCTCTTACCCATCTTTCGACTTTCACGCACCTTTTCATTGCATTCCACGTCTCCGATGTACTGAGTGAGTGCTATTCAAGGGCAAGATTCGCCCTTTCCAGTCCCTTCGCGTCAGCCCGGCTCCGCACCGTCCTTCTAACTCTCCTCTTCCTCTCTTGTCCTTTCTGTTGTGCTTCTCTTGCTCCTACAGATGGTCATTGTGCGAATTTTGTAGTCTTGTCCCCTCCTGTGCAGACGATACATGAGCAAACGGTGATTGTGGTGATCCATCCTGCGTTGGGTGTTCCTGGCGCATATTACTCCCGCTTGGCCAAGCATTTGTGTGAGCGTAACGATTGGATTGTGGCGGTTCAAGAGCAGCGTGGCCAGGGCAGTTCTAGTTGGCGTGCGAGCAGGACGTGCAACTGGAGTTATTGGACGCCCGTGGCTCTGGACTTCCACCTGCACTTGCAGTTGCTCCGCGATTCGTACCCCAAGAACCCCATCTTCTTGTTGGGCCATTCCGTAGGCTTTGTGCTGTGGTCTCTCTGGCTGGCGAAGATGACGAGGGAGAAGAACGAGGAGGCGTTGGCGAACATTTCCGGTTTGCTCGGTATCTGCTCTGGTTCCATCTACTACGGCATTCACCCCTCAAACACACTCTTGATGAGGTCTCTGATCATCACATTCATAAGCAACGCATTGGGATGGTTTCCAGGAGAGAGAATGGGATTCGGAGGACAAGCGGAGGCGCGAGGTTTCATGCACGACTGGTGCCGAAGTATCTGGCAAGACGATCAACAGCCATACGAATGTCCTCACCCGCACATCATGAAGACATTCAAAGAACTGAAGATTCCAATAAGACTCATGACACTCGACAACGACGAATTCACACCGCCGATTTCAACAGAGAAGATGGCCGCGAGATTCAACCCATACTACACGTCGTATCACACAATAGAGAGCAAAGGAGAACTTGAGTACAAGGACTTGCCTGGAGACCAAGCACATGTGAAATGGGCAAGAGGAAAGGCAATCCTGCCGTACATCGAAGGATGGATCAAACAGACACTTCAATCGAACAATACTCCATCCGAAACGACTGCAACACACAAGCAAGCACGCCTGTGAATGGAAGATAGGCGCTCAGAGCCAGAAACAAGGGAGAAGGACGAGCCAGACAAGTGCAAGGCCACAAGCGACGAACTTCGGAATGGACGCGCTTTTGCTCCCATAGATGTACATCCACCGAGAACAGTTTGAATCTCGTCATCGTGTACTATACTACCTGCGTTTGATGGAAAGGTGAATGTTAGGCGGACGTGGGGCGTGATCTGGAGCGCCCACTTGTGGTTCACTCGCACCTCGATCATCAACCTCAGTACCAACCTCAGTACCAACCTCGGAGCGAAGCGCACCTCGATCACCAACCTCCATCCAACCTCTGATCCAACCTCGATCGTACAGTAAACTTTCCTGAATCAGCCTCTATTCATCCTCGGTTCCTCCCTCCGTTATACCTTGTATTCTTCCTCTAACTCACGGAATGTTGCGGGGTGCGTTGGGGGAATAGTGGAGCTTGGGTCCGACTGGGGTATGTCAGATGGCCCGGATTGTCCGAAACTCTCCAGGCGATTTGTTCCCACTCGTGTTAGACTTGACTTCAGCGTACAATCAAGTGAAACTACACCCGGAGGTGAGAAGGTTCTTCGCGTTTCGAGTCGCAGGAAAACGGTACCGCTACAGGTGCCTTCCGTTTGGATACCACTCCACAACGATTTCGGACAACGGGTACGATTTCCCTCGTTTCTCGACTCTTTCGCTCCCCACATATGTTTTGAAGGTATGGATGTGACCTATTCATATGAGTGTCTACATTTGAGGGACTGCGAGTTGCAGTGAGATGAAGTGTTGGTGTACAAGGGTTGAAAGGGTTGTGCTAAGCTGAGGGGGTGTGAAACCTGCGCTGCAGTGTCGCTGCAGCTAAGAATGAGTCGTGGTGGGGGGTAACGAGAGGTAGTGGGGTGGGGTGGAGAGGGAGAGAGAACGCCATCGCCGAGAGAGTGCCGCTTACTCGTCTTCGTCTTCCGAATCGTCGTCCGAGTCCGAGTCGTCGTCATAAGGATGTGCCATTCCATATGGGTCTCTGTTGTGGTATCTCCCGCAGTGTGGGCATGGTTGTCCTAGGAATACGGCATCGTCGGAGTCCTCTTCTGAATCGCTGTCTCTATCCTCTTCGTCGTCTTCGTCGTCTCCGTCCACATTGAATAGGAATTGGTGTCTTAGTAGTGCGATCGGTCCGAAGAGTGCTGCGAGAATGCCATCGAACTGTGCGCCACCTCCAAAGATGCCGCCTCGTCCAGCGCGGTTCCAAACCGCTGCGCCCATTCCTCCCCCTCCCATTCTTCCTCCTGCTCTGATCGATCTCCTCACGAACTCCGCCTCCGTGACCTCCATTTGCTTTGGCCTAGTCGGTGGTGCGGCGGCATACAAGTCGTCAAGAAGGTGTCTCACGTCCGACGTGAGGTGCGCCTTCTCCAAGTTCGGCAACTTCGCCTCTATCGATCGTATCTTCTGCGGATCCTTGATATTCAGCACACGCAATTGTGGGCAATCGAGAACCATTTTCGTCTGTTGATGTGTCGTCGTATCGATCAATTGGAGAGAGCGAAGACTGTTCGATTGAATGTGCAGCGAAGTCGGTAGTTTCAGTCCCAACAGCGTCAAATCCAACAATCCATGCAAATTCTTGATCCAATCGATTTTCATGATGGTTTTCGAAGTGGGAGCGCCCCACTCATACTGAGGACGATGCAAGATGCGCAAAGAGGAGAGGTGGCGATTACATGCGGAACCGACGGGGAACTTGAGTTGAGGCACAGCGTGAAGCGCGAGTGTAAGCGCCACGAGACTCGGGAGCATGACTGGCATGGGCGCATCGGAGAAGGGGTCCATCACGGCCAGGCGACGAGGAGGCTCCGCTGAGGAGGAGGAGGAGGTGATGTTCAGGAACATTAGATTCGGTAACTCCTTCGCCGCTCCCAAGATGTATCGCAAGTTCAAATCATCGATCTTCGTGGCCACATTCAAATTCGTAAGCATAGGGAAGTGAGAGAACATGAGAGGATCGCGAATCTCAGTCTCGGTGTTCATCGTCGTGACCATCGCGTGGCTTCGAGGCACCGTGTTCCTCTCTGCATCTGTAACGCGCTGCATCTCTGTAGAAGCTGCGTCCAATGCGCCTCCTCCCATCAACATCGAATCGTGGCTGTGGTGCTGGTGCAAGTGAATGTGCCTCAGCATCGACCAATGCGGGTGCAGAAGAAGTTCCAATTGCAGAAGCACTTTTGGACATCCATTGGCAGTGACACTCGTCACGTTTGGCACATCCAACTTCAGAGGCGTGGGGAAGTGTTTCGTCGACAAGTCGAGAGTTTCCAATTTGGGAGCGGAGAGCGAGAAACTTGAGATTTCGTCGTGACCAACGTTGAACTTGAACGTTACCAGCTCCGGAAGCACGAGTTTCAAGTCACACTTGGATTTGGAGAGGGGAAGGGCACTAGAGATCAGACGAAGATTGCGAAGCTGAGAGGCCTTGCACAAACGGAAGAAGAGCGAGGCATGTTCCATTGGGCCGTCGAAAAGCAAAGTCTCCAACAGTGGACAATCCGAAGCGTCCACGTACAACATGTTGCCACACGTCAACTCGGCCAGATTCGGCAAATCCAATTTGATGGGCGAGCGGGTGCCATTCGGAGATTCAAGCGCTAAACACTCGAGAGTGGGCGACGAATACACGATCGGGTCCATCTCGCGCTTCTCCATGCTCTTGCGCTCCTGGGGTGGGGAATTATCATTACCATACACGGTGAGCACCTTCAGCTGACGCATAGCGAACAGTGGCTGCAATTCTACCAGTGTGATCACCTCTTCACGTTTCGTCGTCGTGTACGGCACCAGATCAATCAATAGTGTACTCAATGTATCGCCGTATTTACTCGCTATCCAATTTACTGTACGTCTCGGCATATCGAGGCCAACTTTGATCAACGCCAAGTGCTCCAGATCGGGAAAGACGGAAAGCAAGGCTTGCAGCTGTAGCACAGAGACGTTGTTGTAGTCGGACAATTGGAGGCGTTTCAGATGGAACGTCTGTGAGGGTGTCGCAGATGGCATTGGCGAGTCTGAGAAGCGCGAATAGATGGTGAGAGAGTCGAGGGAAAGTCCAGCCCCCCAAATCAAGTGCAGTATGTTCGAGAGGCCACGCACCGCCAAGTGCTTGAGGTTTTTGAAGGGATTCAAGATCGGTACTTCGTCCAAATACGTAGATTCGAGAAAGTTCGTGCCACCGAGGGGCGTGGAGCCAATGTTCAGAGCCGTGATCCGATCGGCCATTTTCGACTTGTGCCATGGAGAGGGACGGGAACCCAAGAAGCGAGAAGGAGGAATGCGCAACACGGAATTACCTTCCTCCATAAAGGTCTGTTGAGTGTACACACGAAGGCCAACAATGTCGCACCACTTCTTGCACACCGCACGCAACACGCAACACTCTTGTCGGCTAAACCAAGCCAACACCCAACGAGAAACATCCTGGGGAACAGACTTTTCATCGAAAATCCAATGCTCAGGAGGAATGGGAGCCAGAGGAGCGGCAGCCTTTTTCGCCGATGCGCGCTTCACCTTCACGGGCACCGTTGGGGTCGGAACGCCAGAACTACTGCGCACTGGAGAGGAAGAAGTCAATGCGGCACCAGAAAGAGGGGAGAAATGATCACCAGATGCATATGCGCCAGGCATAGAGGAAGATGAAGAAACCAAATCGGAATCCACTTCTACTAGGCACAAAAGACATGTAGAGCTGGAATTAGACCACTGGTACGAAGTATTAACACAAGAGAGTGGGGAAGAACAGCACAAAGATGGCAAACAGAGACAGAAGGAGGTACATACCGGGAACATCCGCAGGCACTACGAAATTCTTCTTCTTCACAGGCTCTTCTTCCTCAGATACGACTACCACATCATGAAGTTGACGTTTGCCTTTGCGAGAGGACGATTTGGGATCCGAGGGGGGCGGGGAAGCCATGACGGGCAGCGTCAGAGGGGACAGTGTACCTGTACGGTATGTCGGGTGGGGTTGGCCTCTCTCTCGCTGACCACTCGTTTCTCTCTGAAGCCAGTCTTCTGCCTCGCGCTGTCAGCTCTTCTTTACCAGACTTCTTCTTGACAGCCAAGAGACACTGAAGGGGTCACCCGTGTTCGCGAGCACCACCGGCCGCTAAATAGTGCAACTGAATTTGCACTCCCCGACCACTCACTTCTCTTGACTAGGAGTCAAGGCCTGCTATCATCTTCATTACATATCATAGGACTTTGGGCGACATCAGATGCAGACGTTGTATCTACCACAGACAGAATTCAGTCGAACGAAGTCCGCGACAGTGGCGGCCCTTTCCTCATTCTGTGCCAGTTCAAAATCGCATGGAGCCTTCTGAAATACGCACTTTACACGCTTCTTCGCCGATGACGGACTGGGATCGGCGGGAGTGGACTGGACTCGCTCGGCCTAATCGGGGATATCCGAAAAGTGAAATTTCCCGAAGTTCGGAGCATTTCCCCTTTTTCCCTCTCGTCTGACTGGTGACGCCTGCTCATTGCACTCTAGACATAGACGCCTGTTCATTGCACTCTAGACATAGACGATGCATCAGCTTCTTTCTCTCCTGTTCGATTTGGTCCGACTGATGAAGTGACGAGGCGCTTGAAATGGCTTCTTCTTCAACGGGGACTTCTACCCCAGTTACCACATCTGCTGGACCGGTATGTGCTGTATTTGGATCGACATGTCCATTGTCTACTTTGAATAGGACAAAGCCTGGAAACGGGACCTCTACTTGCATTATAACTGCTCGTTTCCGGTTCGCTGACTTATTTCATTTTTCTGTTCCTTAGCCCGCTCTATTTGTGCGTGTGGAATGGCCTACTGCGAGAATTGCAGTCCTCAGGTTTGCAGAGATGTTGAATGATGGAGGAGGAACATTGGAAGTGGCACATTCTTCGGTTTATCGAGACCCGCCGCTTCCGTTACTAGCCGCGACCTCCATAACGCCTCATGAGTTCGATCGCAGTGTACAGACCGAGTTCAGGCAAATTTGGTCCAACGCTGTCGTCGACTTCATTTGCGAAGGGCAGAAGCCGGGGCCCGCGTTCGTCGCCGGGCGCTACCACCACGCTGTCTTCTACACGGCTGGCGCTGGCTGGATTCGACTCAGCATGACCCCATTTCCCACCGCTTATGTCGCCGCCCTCTCCACGCAGCTCCCCTCAACTCGGAAAGGACGTCAAGCACAACGCATAGCTTTACCGGACTGGTTTGCGCGACTTCGCACCGTCCAAGACATTGCACACTTGTTGCCCTTGCCACGAGTCGGCGAACCGGCGTACTCGCCTCCGCACAGCCAGCCTACTGCACCTATCGCCTCGTATCCCTTGGAATCAACAGGGACCGACTGGAAGTACCCCAACTCGCTAGCGCCGGATTCTCTCGAAGTCTCTCTTCCCCTCTTGCGCACGTATCTCGAGGAGTCTCTTCTGAACTCCCCAGAATTCCCCATTCGCCTCTTCCTCGGCATCGAAGACGGCACCGGAGACGTCATTGGCTGCTACATGCCGCAATTCGAAGCGGTCGCCAAATCGTTCGCAACTTCCTGCCTCTCGTCCGCGATCTTCCCAACTCTCCGCCCGAATTGGTTCCAACTCGTGTTTCACAAAGTGTTACACTCCCATCCGAGCAATTGGAACGCTCTAACGCAACGCACAAACCTCGCTCGAGACGACGTTCAGGCGGCTTTCGTATTGGCTCGTGGCCGCGCCGCTGCCATCATGTCTCCTGATGGAGGGCCCGATAGTGTTGATTTCTACGCGCCCAAGGACTTCGTCGATGAAACACGCTCGACCGAATATCTACCACAAGCCTTCGACAAGCGTTTGTCCGTGTCGAAAGAGAAGCTCAAGTCCGCCTGGAAGCACCTTCGCAAAGCCGATTGGGAGCCAAGCGTTGACCCATCCCAACTTGCCGTTGATTATCGATACGTCTTGGAAGTGCAACTGGTCGAGAATACCTACGCAGGCTCATTTTTCCGCACGGAGCTTGGCGATCTTCAAGCGACGAATGATCTTCGCCTCTGCTTCCCATTTCCCCACCCGCATGCTGCAGTGAGGGACCCCAAACATCCTCTGAAACCAGAGCATCATCCATACACTGGGTTGGACCCCTGTGCCGTCTGGCTGCGGGCGCGCGCCTCCACCACCTTCGATGTCGCCCTCTCCGAGCTGTTCTTCTCTCCTCTCTTCGTGAAGCTCGTCGTGCGTGACTCGGACTGCGCCGTTCTCTCCTCGCTGAACCATTACCTGTTGGGTCGGCAGTGTGACTGGTCGCTTGTGGATCCGTCAAACTTGGACACTGCCTCGCTCCAGCGTGATCTTGCCCGTACTGCCCGACATCCCCGTCTGGTCGTCGCCCTCTCTTCCCAATTGATGGCTGTACGCGCGCTTGTACAATTGGACTACACGACAGCATGGAATGCCGTGATATTGGTGGACTCGAAGCAGTTCGAATGTCGAGTCAACGTCGGCAAAATCTTCGACACCCTTGCTGATCTGGTCACCGTGCTCGACGTTCGGGCAGTGACTCTTCCAACAGATCCCTTGCCGTCATTCTCGCCTCCTTCACTGACAGCAGAGCTGTCCTTTTTTGCATCTACGACTGCTGTGCCGGCTCAACCCTTGCCGCTGGACGATTCCATCCTCTTGGACCCTATCCCCACTACC
>Ga0307375_10002937_pt1 | contig 17127 bp, 15 predicted proteins | sample TR1MG_FD_202531 | JGI IMG/M metagenome (GOLD analysis project Ga0307375, IMG submission 202531) | Soil microbial communities from Risofladan, Vaasa, Finland - TR-1 | ecosystem: Environmental > Terrestrial > Soil > Coastal area > Acid sulfate soil | place: Finland: Risofladan, Vaasa | collected... | reverse complement strand
TCGACAAGCTCGACCCGCGCATCATCCCCGACATGGGCGTGAAGGTATCGTTCCTCGAAGATCAACCGCGTTCGGCGAGCAAGGCCCCGAAAATCATGGTGCCAAGCGCAGCGGTGCGAAACGACAACGGCTCAACGATCGTCTTCCTTTATCGCGACGGCAAGCTGGAACGCCGCGCAGTGAAGGTCGGCGATGTGAGCGAGAACCAGGAAGAAATCATCGCCGGCCTAACGGACGGCGACCAGATCGTAAGCCGCAACCTTGCGAATCTTCGCGACGGCGAAGCGGTGAAGATCAAACAGTAAGGAGCAGCCGATGGTCAGGGTGGATGGAAACGGCAACGGCGACAGCCTGGTCCGCGTGCGCGGGCTCGACAAAAAATATCAGCGCGGCAGCGAGGAAATTCACGTGCTCCAGGGACTGAACCTCGATGTGGACGCGGGCGAATTCGTCGCGTTCATGGGCCCGAGCGGCTCCGGCAAAAGCACGCTTCTGAACCTGCTCGGTGGTATTGACCTACCAACCGCGGGCACCATCACCGTCGCGAATGACGAAATCACGCATCTTTCCCGCAGCAAGCTCACCGACTGGCGGGCGCGCCACGTGGGATTCGTCTTCCAGATGTACAACCTCATTCCCGTGCTGACGGCCTTCCAGAACGTCGAACTACCGCTGCTGCTGACGAAGCTCTCGAAGGCGGAGCGGCGCAAGCACGTGGAAACAGCAATGGCGCTCGTAGGGCTGTCGGACCGGATGCGTCACTACCCGCGTCAGCTCTCCGGTGGACAGGAACAGCGCGTGGGTATTGCGCGCGCGATCGTGGCCGATCCCACCTTTCTGCTCTGTGACGAGCCAACCGGTGATCTCGACCGCAAGAGCGCCGATGAAGTGCTCTCACTGCTCGAGACACTCTCGCGCCAGCATGGCAAAACGATCCTGATGGTGACGCACGATCCGCTGGCCGCCGAGCGCGCACACTGCATCCTGCACCTCGACAAGGGGGTACTGACCGAAGGAAAGAAAGCGGGAGCAGCGCAATGAAATACGTTCCATTGATACTGGCAAATTTATTTCGCAAACCAGTACGCACCATCCTCACGATCGGGTCCTTCGGAGTCGCGCTCTTCCTTTTTGGACTATTGGCGATTGTTCGCGGATCGTTCAACCAGGGACTCGACGTGGCAGGCGCAGATCGCCTCGTCATTATTAATAAGGTATCGCTGATCCAACCGCTGCCGCTCTCCTATCGCGACCGGCTGCTGCAAATTCCCGGCGTGAAGCAGGTGACATTCGCCAACTGGTTTGGCGGCGTCTACCAGGATGAGCGCAACTTCTTCGCGCAGATGGCCATCGATACTCCGACGTATCTCCAGATGTTCACGGAGTTCAAAGTACCGCCCGACCAATGGAAGGCTTTCGAAGCTGACCGCGAGGGTTGCATCGTCGGCGCCGATCTTGCCAAGCGATTCGGCTGGAAGATTGGCGACCGCATCCCAATCAAGGGCACAATTTTCCCCGGCGCGTGGGAATTTAACGTTCGCGGCATCTACACCGGAGCGCGGCGTCAGGACGACACAACTCAATTCTGGTTCCATTGGAAATATCTCGATGAGCGGCGAACCTTTAGCAAAGGCATGGTCGGCTGGTACACGATTCGCGTGAATAATCCGGACGCCGCCGTGAAAGTCGCAAAGGCCATCGACACGACGTTTGCCAACTCTCCTTGGGAGACGAAGACCGATACGGAGAAGGCGTTCGCCACCGGCTTCGTAAAACAAATGGGCAACATCCAGTTCCTCATCATGAGCATCGGCGGAGTAGTGTTCTTCACGCTGCTGCTGGTAACGGGTAACACCATGGCAATTGCCGTCCGCGAACGCGTGCGCGAACTTGCGGTGCTGAAAGCAATTGGATTCTCCGACGTCTTCGTGATGCTCCTGGTGCTCTTTGAGTCGGTCGTCGTCGCCGTGGCGGGCGCGGGTCTGGGACTCGGCGCGGCCAAGTTGCTCACGCTCCTGGGAGATCCCACGCATGGCATGTTGCCATTCTTTTTCCTTCCCGCGGGAGCGCTCACGGCAGGCGTTGCGCTTGCCATCGTCGTGGGATTGGCGTCCGGCATTATCCCGGCCCTTTCGGCCAGCCGGTTACGCGTGGTTGACGCATTGCGGAGGGTTTAAGAGATGGCAATTCCACTTTCCTACAATTTGCGGAGCCTGCGCGTTCGCTGGACCTCTACGGTGGTTGCCGTTCTCGGCATCGCCGGCACCGTCGGTGTCTTTGTCGCCATGCTTGCGCTGGCCCGTGGATTCCACGCCACCCTCGTCGCCTCGGGTTCCCCGGATAACGCCATCGTTCGGCGCGCCGGCTCCACCGCCGAGATGGAAAGCGCAGTCACTCTTGACCAGGTAAAGATCATGGAAGACGCGCCGGGTGTCGCGCGCGACAGCTCCGGTCCGCTGGTGAGCCCGGAGGTCGTGGTGATCGCGGCCTTCCCGCTGAAGTCGAGCGGCACCGATGCCAACGTGCAAGTCCGTGGCGTCTCGCCCAAGGCTCTTTCCGTTCGTCCCTCGGTAAAGATCGTCGCCGGGCGATTCTTTCACTCGGGCCTCAACGAACTTGTGGTGGGACGAAACGTGGCGGCCAGTTACAGCGGCCTCGACCTGGGGGATACCGTCAAATTCGGCGGTGGCCAATGGAAGGTCGTCGGCGTTTTCGACGCGGGTGGCAGCGCCTTCGATTCCGAGATATGGTGCGATGCGGCCGTGCTCGACCAGGTTTATCAGCGTCCGCAAAACATCTTTCAGTCGGTCACCGTGCGCTTGACTACACCCGCTGCGCTTACGCAGTTCAAGGATGCGCTGACTTCCGATCCGCGCATGACCGTGACGGTGGATCGCGAGATCGAATACTACGACAAGCAATCGCGCGCGCTCACGACACTCATCACGGTGCTGGGCACGATGGTCGCCGCCATCATGGGTATCGGCGCTATCTTTGGAGCGCTCAACACCATGTATTCTGCGGTCTCGGAGCGTTCGCGCGAAATCGCCACCATGCGCGCCATAGGCTTCGGCTCGGGAACAATCGTGCTCTCGTTTCTCTTTGAAGCGATATGCATCGCACTGATCGGCGGCGCAATCGGATGCATCATCGTGTTGCCGCTGAACGGATTGACGACGGGGACAATGAACTGGCAGACGTTCTCGCACCTGGCGTTCGCCTTCCGCGTCACGCCGGGCCTGCTTATCGCGGGAATCGTCTTTTCACTGCTGATGGGAATTCTGGGCGGTGTTCCGCCGGCGGTTCGCGCCGCTCGTACACGCATCGCATATGCACTCCGCGAATTTTAAGCTCGCGGCGAAACATCAGGGAGTCGCGCCGACGGCTCCCATTTCAAATTTCCTTCTTGCCTATCCACTTCTCGACCGCTGCCGGACGGAAGTTGCGAAACGCTTCAATCATCGCTTCGATGTTGCCGTCGGCAATCACCAACCGGCGATTCTCTGCGCGCAGAAATCCTTCGCTCACCGCGTGGTCAAACATCGTCAGCATCGGCGTATAGTAATCCTCCACGTTGAGCAACCCGCACGGCTTACGATGCAGCCCAAGCTGGCTCCATGTGATCACTTCGCAGAATTCCTCGAAAGTGCCGAATCCTCCGGGCAGCGCGATGAAGGCGTCCGATAGCTCGGCCATCTTCGCCTTGCGTTCGTGCATCGACGGTACTACGTGGAGGCGCGTCAGCGCGCCGTGTCCAATCTCCTTTCGCATCAGCGCATCGGGAATCACGCCGATGACTTCCCCGCCAGCGGCCAGCGCGGCGTCGGCGACCACGCCCATCAGTCCGACCTTGCCTCCGCCGTAGACCACGCCAATTCCCTGCCCGGCAAGATAGCGGCCGACACGCTCCGCTGCCGATCGGTATTCATCTCGCACACCAACTCTCGAACCGCAAAATACACATATCCTGCGCAACACGTCCTCCCGTGGAGGGTTTGTATCCCTCGTACGTATTAATGCGAAGCTAACAATATATCTTCCAGCGATGGATGTATGTGCCTCAATTCTGCATTGGGAAGCATCTTAAAAGAAAGCGCTCCCAATTCGAGCGAGCCGCGACGAGAGAAGTTCTCATGCGATTGAAATCTGCCGGACTGTTGATGCTGTTATCTCTGCTACTTGGAGCCTTTCCGCTGGCGCTCGCGGGACAAGCCGGGCCGCAACGGACAACGATCTTGATGGGCGGCGGCACCATCGACGTCAGATTGCCTGACGGTCCAATGGCGCTTTCGCGCGCCGAATTGCTCCGCTGGGTTCGGGCTGCGGCCACGGCCGTGACGCACTACTACGGCCACTACCCGGTGCCTCACGTCACGCTGCGCATTCGGAGTTTCGAGGGCTCAGGCGTACGTCATGGAGTCACGTTTCCCTGGCATGGCGGAACCATCATGATTCATGTCGGAACGGAAACCACGGTCGCCGAGTTGAAACGTGACTGGATGCTGACGCACGAAATGGTTCATCTCGCCTTCCCTTCCATGGCCGACAACCATCACTGGATCGAGGAAGGAATCGCAACCTACGTGGAGCCGATCGCGCGTGCCGAAGTCGACGAGTATCCGGTGAGTTCCGTGTGGCGGCAGTTCGTCCGCGACATGCCGCAGGGCGAACCAGCTGCCGGCGACAAGGGCCTCGATCGCACTCCGACCTGGGGACGAACGTACTGGGGAGGAGCGATGTTCTGCCTGTTGGCCGACGTGCAAATTCGCGAACGGACGCACAATCGCATGGGGTTGCAGGATGCGTTGCGAGCAATTGTCAACCACGGCGGGGTGATTTCGCAGGACTGGACGATTGAAAAGGCATTCGCTACCGGCGACCGCGCCACCGGGACGCATGTGCTGGAAGGCCTCTACCGCAAGATGCGCGATAAGCCAGCGAACGTCGACCTGGATCAATTATGGAAACAGCTTGGCGTGGAAGCGAATGGCCACAGCGTAAGCTTCCTGAACTCTGCGCCGGATGCCGCTACGCGGAGGGCAATTACTCCTCCTCGCAGCTAAGCTTGCGGGAAATGCCCAAGGTTCCCGGCATGAATATTTGAACGTTGGAGAAGCGAAGCCAAGCGGAATCGCGGACGCGCGTGGCGCACGTCGGGTCGGCACGGGAAATTACGCGGTTTAGTCTGCCGCTGTGCGGCGCAGCGACCGCACTTCATCCAGGAAAAGGATGTCCGGCGGCCCAATTACTCCAGCGTCCGCCATGGCCTTCTTCAGGTAGTCAGAAGCCATGTACTCCTGCGCCATTTCCAGCGAGCTGTACTCAAACAAGAGGACGATTTCATTGGAGTTATTGTGCTGATGAAAAATCCGGTAGTTCAGCTCTCCGCCCGACTTGCGCATGTTCAGACAGCTATCGAACGTGCCCTTCCAGCGCTCGAAATCCTGCACCTTGTGACGAACTATAACGTTCACCATGGCTCGGTCCTCCCTGGATGAGTCTAACAATATATCCTGCGCGGCATGAATTTTAGCACCCGCGGCGGGGCCACCTGGAAAAGATAGTTCACGGATGCATGTGACGCGCCTCGCCCGCGCAAATTCAGCCCCGAGGCTTCAGCGTCATGCGGATTCCGTACTTCGGACGAAGCGTAAACAGCGGTTGCGGCTCGATACGCTGGCCGGGTACGAGTTCAACACGAAAGCACTGTGCCAGCGTCGCCAGCGTCAGCACGCCCTCCATCCATGCAAAGGACTCCCCAATGCATTGACGCGGCCCCATGCCGAACGGCAAGTACGTCCCGCGAGGGCGCCGGGGCCGCGCCTCCGGCGTGTGTCGCTCCGGGACAAACTTCAGCGGGTCGTTGAAATACCTCGGATCACGATGCATCACGTATTGGCTCATCAGCACCGTGGTCCCTGCGGGAAACGACCATTCGCCGAGAGCGAAATCCCGCACCGCCTCCCGTCCCATCGCCCACGCCGGGGGATACAGGCGCATCGATTCCGCCAGCACCATCTCCGTATACTGCAATCGTGGAAGGTCTTCATACGTGGGCAACCGGTCACCGAGCACTTCCCTGATCTCCGCGTGCATCCGCGTCTCTACGTCCGGATTCTGCGAGAGGAGATACCAGGTCCACGTCAGCGCAATCGCCATGGTCTCGTATCCCGCAAGAAAGATCGTGACCACCTGCCCGCGCAGATCTTCGTCTGACCATTGCATCTGCCGCTCAGCGTTCAACATCATCGAGAGCAGGTCGCCGTTGTCATCCTGCAGCCGGTGCTGGTCGATCAACCTGTCAGCCATCGCGTGTATTGCATCCCTTGCACGGATGGCCTTGCGCAGTGGCGTGAACGGAATCTTCAGCAAAGTGCGGATTCCCGGCAGAAGCACCAGCGGGTGGTAGACGTCCATGATGTCGCTGACCGCACTGTTGAGCGCGACAACTTCCTCACCGAGGTCGCGGCCAAAAAATGCGCTGCCGACGACGCCGAGACTGTGGTGCATCATCTCGCGATAGATATCCACCTCGGAGTCTGGCTGCCATTGCTCCCGCAGTTCCACGGCGCGCCGCACGATTTCGCTTGCATGCGCGGCAATGCGCTGGCGGTGGAACGCCGGCTGCGCAACCTTCCGCTGGTCCCAGTGTGTATCGCCATCGGCCGTAATCATTCCATTGCCAAGCAGGATCTTCGAGCGTTGCTGCACCCTTTCCTTGATGAAGTTGGCGTGCTGCACAACCAGCACTTCGCGAATATATTCAGGATGGTTGAGGTACACAATGTGCCGGTGCGCAAGCTTATAGTGCGCAATATCGCCGTACGTGCTGGCAAGGTGCGAGAACAACGCGATCGGGTCCACCGGGCGAAAGCGCCGCAAGGCATACCACAGCAGATTGACATCGAGCCCCGGAGGGAAACGATAGCCGCGGTCTTGCTCTGAGCCGCGGTTTCTATGAGCCGTGCGCTCCGGATCTGTGCCAGTGGTTGGCTGTGTACTCATGCTTCCTCTACAGATGCGCCGCGTCGAAAGAAGCTTCAAGGGGATTTAGTATTTGCTCGTTGACCATGGCTTAAAGGAAAATTCGCCGGAACGAATTGTCACGAGGGGAACAGCCGCCGGGAGATGGCCGGCTGACCACATTTGATACATATCCTTCTGATTGCTGAGGCACTTCATTGCGTCCGCCGCTCGGACGTGATAATTTCCAGCAGCGAGGCTCGTTTTCACCGGATACCTTCATGCAAATAGATGACCTGCTACGGATTGCGATGGACCGCAAGGCGTCCGACCTTCACCTGAAGGTCGGCAACTACCCGCACATCCGCATCGATGGGGAATTACTCCCGCTTACCGAACAAACGCGCGTTACCGCCGAGGATATGCTGAACATGGCCTTCAGCATGATGTCGAACCGGCAGAAACAGAAGTTCAAGGAGTCCGCCGAGCTCGACATGGCATATGGCGTTGCTGGACTGGGACGCTTCCGCGTCAACGTTTTCCAGCAGCGCGGCAACGTCGGAATCGTGCTCCGCGTCATCCCCACCAAGATTCGCGCGCTCGACGAACTCTACCTGCCGGCTATCATCGAGAAGATCTGCGAAGAAGCGCGTGGCCTGGTGCTTGTGACGGGCGTGACCGGCTCCGGAAAATCGACCACGCTTGCGGCCATGGTCGACCGCATCAACTCCACGCGCTCCGAGCACATCATCACCATCGAGGACCCGATCGAGTTCCTGCATCGAGACAAGAAGGGTTTTGTGAATCAGCGCGAGGTCGAAGTTGACACACCGTCCTTCGGCTCGGCGTTGCGTTCCAGCCTCCGCCAGGATCCCGACGTGATCCTCGTCGGCGAAATGCGCGACCTGGAAACTATCTCCACCGCCCTGCACGCCGCTGAAACCGGCCACATGGTGTTCTCCACGCTGCATACGCTGGATGCCGTGGAAACCGTCAACCGCATCATCTCCGTCTTTCCCCCGCCTGAGCAGAAACAGGTCCGCATGCAACTCGCGGCCACGCTCCGCGCCGTCATCAGCCAGCGACTCGTCAAGCGCTCCGACGGACCCGGCCGAGTGCCGGCCGTCGAGGTGCTCATCTCCACCGCGTACATTCGCGAGTGCATCATCACGCCGGAGAAGACGCGCAATATCAAGGAACTGCTCTCCCAGGGAACGTCGCAGTATGGGATGCAGACCTTCGATCAGTCGCTCTACGACCTATTACAGAAAGGTCTCATCAATTACGAAACGGCCATGGAGAACGCCTCCAATCCCGACGACTTCAAGCTTCGGGTGCAGGGAATCTCCGGCACCGCCGAATCCACGCGCAACGACATGCACGGCTTCGGAAAATAAGTGGCATAGGCATATATCGATTCACATTTATTGGATTTGCGCGGCTGACTCGACTCGCTGAAAGGCCCCGGCATAGCCGTACCCTTTGCGCTGGCGCGCAAGGGGCTGTACTCTTGATGCATGTGGGGCGTACTGTCTTCTTTTCGTAGCGATGTTCTGTCCAACCCTGAACTTCAAAAGCTTCTCGCGGACAATCCCTGGATCGTGCCCGTCGCTTGGGTACTTGGCGGCATTGCGCTTGGCTGGCTGATTGAAAAGGCGCTACTTGGGTACCTTCAACGGCTGGTAAAGCGAACAAAACGGAAAACCGACGAGGCCATCATTTCGTCCCTCCACGGATTGCCATGGATCTGGTGCATCCTGGGCGGTATGGACGCAGCCATCGATGCGATGAACCTGCGGCCTCGTCTCGACACGATCCTCGTCAACTCGATTGTGGGCCTGGTAATCCTGAGCATCACCGTCGGCGTTGCCCGCCTGGTCACCAACCTCACTTCCGTCTACTCCGGGCATCCCGATGGGCGGTTCCCGTCCACGTCGATACTCAGAAATTTGGCCGCGATTGTCGTCTATTTGCTGGGCTTCCTGGTCATCCTGCAGACGCTCGGCATCTCCATCACCCCAGTGCTCACCGCATTGGGTGTTGGCGGACTGGCCGTCGCACTCGCGCTGCAGGACACGCTCGCGAACCTTTTCGCCGGTATACAAATCATCGCGTCCCATCAGGTAAAGGTCGGCGACTACATCAAGCTGGCAACCGGCGAAGAGGGCTACGTTACCGATATCGGATGGCGACACACGATGGTGCGCGGCCTGTCGAACAACATGTTCGTGCTGCCAAACTCCAAACTGGCCACCACGGTTACCACCAACTACTACCAACCGGAGCAGGAATTGTCGGTGGTTATTAACCTTGGCGTGGCGTATGACAGCGACCTGGAAAAGGTCGAGCAGATAACCATAGAAGTGGCTCGCGAAGTGATGCAACAGGTACAGGGCGGAGTGCCCACCCACGCACCCTTCATCCGCTATAACGAATTCGGCGGCTCCAGCATCAACTTTTCCGTCATCCTTCGCGGGAAGGAATTCACGGACCAATACCTGATCAAGCACGAGTTCATCAAGCGCCTGACCGCGCGCTACCGCAAGGAAGGAATCAACATCCCCTTCCCGATCCAAACGGTTTACATGCACCAACCAGAACAATTGAATTAGCGCCTTAGCTGACAGGCATAAGGCGTGGAGTAATCCACGTCTTTCCTTTTTCCAACGAGAATTTACTTTGTTTTACAAAGTTCTTGTTGACAAATACTACTACCATCAATAAACATGCTCACGACCCATTTGCTGCCGCAGTTGCTTGCACAACGGGCAAGCGGCAATCTGCAAGTGGCTACGGAGACGAGATGGTCAAACGCATCGCTGCAATTGCCTTTATCTTCTTTTGTACGTCCATCGCATGGATGATCCTGGGAGGGACAATCTCTGCGCGAACCAATGATTTGTCGGGCAAATTGAAATCATCCGTCGGCAGCACCTGGGGTACCCCACAAAATCAGCTGCCACCTTCCGCAAGCTTCACCGTCACCAAGCACGTGAAGATTGACCGGGAACAGTTTGGAAAAACCGTAAGCGACTTCGTCGATACCACTTCCAACGTCGCACTCCCGCTTGAGAGCAGCGACATTCACGTCAATTTCGAACTCCATCATCGGCAGAAGGGATTGCTCTGGTACAGCACCTATGGCGTGCAATTTGCCGGGGCATACACATTTACCAATACAAGCACCGGGGACGAGCAGGTCACGATTCAGTTTCCTTTTCCCGCGGGGAAGGCGGTCTATGACGATTTCCATGTCACCGTGGACGGCGTTCCGGTCGCCACGGCCATCACAAATGCGGGTGCGGCAACCTCACTGCACATGCAACCCGGACAGGTCGTTCACTATTCGGTAGGGTACAAATCACAAGGAATGGACAACTGGTGGTACCGATTCGGCGATGACGTTACGCAGATCAGGAATTTCTCGCTGGTGATGACGACGAACTTTGACGCCATCGATTTTCCGGACAATTCACTCTCTCCAACGGATAAAAAGCGGATCGCGGGCGGATGGGAGCTTACATGGCGCTACTCGAACCTGCTTTCCGGCTTCCAGATCGCCATGGTGATGCCGGAAAAACTGCAACCCGGGCCGCTCGCCGGACAAATCAGTTTCTTTGCTCCTGTGTCGCTGTTCTTTTTCTTCTTCATCATGTTCATCATCACCACGATTCGCGGCATCGAATTGCATCCGATGAACTACTTCTTTCTTGCAGCCGCGTTCTTCTCATTTCATTTACTGATGGCGTACCTGGTGGACCACATCTCAATCCACCTTGCCTTCATCATCTGTTCTGTGGTCTCGATCTTCCTTGTTGTCAGTTATCTGAGACTCGTGTTGGGCTTGCGCTTTGCGGCCTTGGAAGCAGGCATTTCGCAGTTCATCTACCTGGTGCTGTTTTCGTATGCGTTTTTCTTTAAGGGGTTCACTGGATTGTCGATAACGATTGGGTCAATCGTAACCCTGTTCGTGGTAATGCAAATGACTGGCCGCATCCGCTGGTCGGAAAAATTCGACAAGAAGCCAGAGATACCCGTCACCCGCTGAACGCCGAACACAAAAGAAAAAGGCCACGACCGAAGCCGTGGCCTTTGTTCCAACTTCTCTGGATCGCTAGCCGAGCAGCGACTCGACGACCGCGTACGCCTCGCGCAGTGCCTGGTCGAGCGCTTCAGGATTCTTGCCGCCTGCCTCCGCCATGTCGGGACGTCCGCCGCCGGAGCCGCCAACCTTCTGCGCCACCTGGCCCACGATCTTGCCCGCCTGTATGCGGCTGGTGAGATCCTTCGTTACGCCGGCGATGATCGCAACCTTGCCATCAGCCACCGAGCCGATAACAACGACTCCGGAGCCGATCTTGTTGCGGAAGTTGTCGACCAGCGTGCGCAACTGCGGGCGTTCGAGGTTGTCGGCGCGATGAACGAGAACCTTGATTCCCTTTACGTCCTTCGCTTGTTCATCAGCAGAAGAAACCGCAGACGCCGCAGACTTCATGCGAACCTGTTCGAGTTCCTTTCGCAGCCGCTTCAGTTCTTCTTCGCGACGGTCAAGTTCAATACGCAGCGCATCTGCCGGAGTATGGTCGGTGCGTCCAACAATCGTGGAGACAACGTTCTCAAGCTGGTGATCCTTGCGGAAGTGCTGCAACGAGACTTCGCCGGCGACTGCTTCCAGGCGGCGCACGCCACTGGAAACCGAGCCTTCCTTGAGAATCTTGATGAGGCCAATCTCACCCGTCGCTCCCGTGTGCGTGCCGCCACAAAGTTCGGTGGAGAAATCTCCGATCTTGATGACCCGAACGCGCTCGCCGTACTTCTCTCCGAAGAGCGCCATGGCGTGATACTCATTGACAGCCACATCGATCGGCACGTCTTCTACGATCTCCACGCGATCGTTGCGCAGAACTTCCCTGTTCGCAATGTCTTCAATGTCCTGCAACTCTTCGTCGGCGACGCCGGTGAAGTGCGAGAAGTCGAAGCGCAGATGCCCCGGATCGACGAGCGATCCCGCCTGCTTCACATGCGTTCCAAGCACCTGGCGCAGTGCGGCATGCAAAAGATGCGTGCCGGTGTGGTGACGCATCGTAGCTTCGCGCGTTTCGCGGTCGACAACCGCAGTCACAATTGTTCCCACGACAAACGATTTTCGGGGCTTAACTGTAAGAACCCTGAGACCTGCGATAGGCATATCGCTCCCCACCACATCCCCGAGTATCTCGTTTCCATCCTCGGTGGCTAACCAACCACGATCCCCAACTTGGCCACCTGAGGTCGCATAAAACGGCGTTTCCTCTAAAACAATATGCCACTCACGACCAGGACTTGCCTCGTTACGTATTTGATCTACGCCTGAAGCTGGATCGAACCAGAATACTGCGATAACTCGAGTCGTATGCGACAGGGCCGAATATCCCACGAAGCGCACCACATACGGGTCATGCGCCACTTCTAGCACTCCGCCTTGACCCTCGTACGGGTCTTTCCTTTCAAGTATGTTTTGGTATGCGGGGCTTGCGGTCTGTTTGCCAGCACCTTGCCAGCTCGCACGCGCCCGGGAGCGTTGTTCTTCCATAGAGCGGTCGAAGCCAGCTTGATCAAACACGATTCCAGCATCGCGACAGGCGTCAGTAATGAAATCCTCGGGTAACCCGTACGTATCCTTGAGTTTGAATCCAAAATCTCCAGGGAACGGAGGAACTAACGCCCCAATTTCCGAGTCCGCTTGTCTGTCGATTTCAGGTTTGACTACTTCATTCTCTTCTCGCCTTGTCCGCCCTTGCTTCTGTAACGGAAAACCATAAAGTAACTCTTGAATCTTCTCATCCAACAGCTTCAATCCTATATCGAGCGTATGCGCAAAGCGGGTCTCTTCGGTTAACACGACTTTCGCGACGCGTTCGGCGGACTCGATGAGTTCCGGGTACGCGTTCTTCATTTCGTCGCGCACGGCAAAAACCATCTCGCTCAGGAACGGCTTGTTCTGTCCGAGCAGGCGTCCGTGGCGAATGGCGCGGCGAATGATTTTACGCAGGACGTATCCGCGGCCATCGTTGGCCGGCATCACTCCATCGGAAATCAGAAACGTGGCGGCGCGAGCGTGATCGGCGATAACACGGAGCGAAGCCGCACCATTGGCGTGCGCTTCCTTCTCTTCTTCTGTCTCCAGCGAAACGCCAGTAAGTTCCGCGGCGCGCTTGATGAGGGGCAGGAAGAGGTCGGTGTCGTAGTTGGAGATAACGCCTTGCAGAACCGACGTTACGCGCTCGAGGCCGGCGCCCGTATCAATCGACGGTTTCGGAAGCGGGTTGAGCACGCCGTCGCTGCTCCGGTCAAACTGCATGAAGACCAGGTTCCAAATCTCGACGTAGCGCCCGCACTCACAGCCGAATTCACAATCGGCATGTCCCTCGCCGCTGGCGGCAACTCCCATGTCGTAGTGGATCTCCGAACAGGGACCGCACGGACCTGTATCTCCCATGGACCAGAAGTTGTCCTTCATGCCCATTTCGTAAATGCGATCTTTCGGCACACCCTGTTCGACCCAGTAGCCATAGGCTTCGTCGTCGCGTCCAACTCCGTTCTCACCTTTGAATATAGTGACGTAGAGCTTGTCCTTCGCAATGCCAAACCATTGCGGTGAGGTAACGAGTTCCCATGCATACGCAACGGCATCGCGCTTGAAGTAGTCGCCGAAGGAAAAATTGCCGAGCATCTCGAAGAAGGTATGGTGGCGATTGGTGAAGCCGACGTTTTCGAGATCGTTGTGCTTGCCGCCGGCGCGCACGCACTTCTGCGAAGTGGTGGCGCGCGAGTACTCGCGTTTTTCCAGCCCGAGGAAGACATCCTTGAACTGGTTCATGCCGGCGTTGGTAAATAAAAGTGTCGGGTCGTTTGCCGGAACAAGCGAGGAAGAATGCACCTCGCGGTGGCCCTTCTGGACAAAAAAGTCCAGGAACATGCAACGGATCTGGTTGCCACTGAGCATAGATATAAGGACAGTTCCCTGGGAATTGCGCCAATGAGGCAGATGAGTCGAGGAACTGGAACTTACGATTTTAGCACCCTGCGAGGGACAGGCTGTTTGCGGTGATCCGGCGGACGATGTACCATTTCGCGACAGAGCATCACCAACAGGGCACGGCACGCAAGCTCTCTTGCGTTGATAATTTGTGCTCACATACGATCCAGAGCCTGGAAGGCAGTCACCGCCGCCAGACGGAGATCGGAAGGCAGGTAAAAATATGGAAAGCCCTCGTGCGGAAGTGTCGGTTCCAGTGCGTATATGGGGACTCGACGCAAACGGCAAGGCATTTAACCAGGCAGCCATAGCGAGAGATCTGACAGAGACGACCGCAGTCCTTGGAGGAATTACCGCACCTCTCAATCCCGATGACATCATTGGCATCCAGGTCGGCCCGCAGAAATCCCGCTTCCGTGTCCACTCGATCAACGGCGGCGACGGGCCCTACGAAGCGATGGTTGAATCGCTGGAGCCGGATCGCTGTATCTGGAAGGTGCAGATGCTGGCCGCATTGGGACCGGGCTACAGCACAACGAACCAGGGAGAACGCCGCCGCACGATCCGATATCCCTGTAACGGCGGCGCCGACTTCAAGCGCCTCGATGAAGACTTTACACAGTGGGGCCGCGTGACTGACCTCAGCGAATTTGGCTGTTATGTGGAAACGCTGTCGCCTTTTCAGCCCGGAGAAGAACTGGACGTCACATTGACGTTTGGCAATCATGTGTTCCGCGCGCGCAGCGTTGCCTGTACCGCGCATCAGCACGTGGGAATGGGGCTGCGCTTCAAGATGTTGACAAGCGAGGACCTGGAAGTGCTCCGCGAAGTATTGCAGCCGCTGGCTGCGAAATTCGTCGGTGATCCCGCAATCACCGCACAAGTGCTGGGCCACATTCAGCGCATATTGAGCTGCGTGCGGGAATTGGACGAGATTGTGAGAACGAGTCCGCAGAAAATTGCCCCAGGCTTGCCGGAACACATCGGACGCTTACTGATGGCGTCGCAGGCTGTTCTCGATAATCAGAGACGCGCGATCCAACCAAAATCCTCCGTGTAAGCGTCTTAACGCAGTAGGATGGAGTCGGAAGGATCCCACGGATGAAAAGCATTGCACGCCTGATCGCATTCCTGTTTCTCGCAGCAACCTTATCTCTGAGTGCGCTTGCCGCGGATGATTCGCAACCAAAAATTGAAGTCCCCAAGGTCGATGCCGGACTCGGCGCATGCTACGCAAATTTCAAAGTGACCGACGGCAACGGCAAGCCAATTTACGACGCGAAAATTCACACTCTGATTCGCACGGGACTGTTTGGAATAAAAAAAACGGACCTGCAGATCGGAACGAATTCAAACGGACTGGCGAAGATCACGGGGCTGCCGGATTACACGAAGCGCGCGGTGAATTTCGAAATTTCGAAAGACGGAAAAACAAAATCCGTGCCGTTTGAGCCGGGGATGAACTGCCATCCGGTGATTGACGTGGAACTCAAGTAAGACGCGTCATCATCGCTGTTTATGCGGCTTTTTCGTGACTTTCCTGCGCTCGCGCAGAAGGATTTCACGGGCGCCGGGCAGCTCAAGCGAACGCCACAAATACCACGCGGCAAGGCTGCGATAGGGACGCCACCTGGCGTCCAATTGCTGCATGCGCTTCTTCTTCGGCAACTCGCGCATACGATACGCGAGTTGCATTGCCTTGCGAATGCCGTAGTCGTCGTAGGGCATGACATCGGGACGGCCGAGGCGAAAGAGCAGCAACATCTCCACGGTCCAACGGCCGATGCCTTTGACCTGCACGCAGTGTTCGATGATCTCCTCGTCGGTCATGCGGTGACAGGCGCGCGCGGTGGGTACGGTTCCATCCAGTGTTTTCGCGGCTAAATCGCGCAGCGCGGCGAGTTTATTGCGCGAGAGTCCGGCGGCACGCAACTTCTCTTCCGACAATTCAAGCATCTCTTGCGGCGTCATTTTGCCGCTGGGAAAGAGTGCGTCGACACGCGCGAGAATGGCGCTGGCAGCGGCACCGGCGAGTTGCTGATACAGAATGGAACGGGCGAGCGAGTAAAAAATGGTCAACTCGGCGCGCAGGTGCCCGGTGGGCGGGCCGACCTGCTCGATAAGCCGCGCCAGGCGCGGGTCCGAGGCCTTCAGGTGTTCGACGGCGGCGGTGTAATCGGGCTGTTTCATAAAAGGTAACGAGTAGCTCAGAAGTACATTTTGTTGGTTACTGGTTGATCACCGGGCTGTGACCATGCTGTCAACGATTTCCGGCCCGGCGGGTCTTGACAAAGCCGGGCTGCGGAACAGGGTGGTTTTAGGAGTCGTCGGACCCGGCATTGTCCTCGGAGTCGGAGCGTTCCTGCTCGAGAGCGGTGAGCGTTTCGGTCTCGACATTCCACTTCTTCAGAATCGAAACAATCGTCCGGGAGGAGAAACCGGCGCGGGCCATCATGCGAAAGATGCGTGCGGCTTCCTTCTGGTCCTTCGGTTGGTGGAGGCGCTTGCGGGCGACAAACTCGCGAGCGAGTTTGTCTTCGCTGACTCCCTCATAGGCGGACGTGATCACCTTGTCGATGACATCGCCGTGAACTCCCTTGGCCTTGAGATCCTGGACGACGCGGATGCGTCCGAACTTCTCGTTCTCGCGGCGGTACTGGGAATAGACGGTGGCGTAGTTGGTGTCGTTGAGATAACGGTTCTGCTTGAGACGTTCGACGACGGCCTCGATGAGCGCATCGCCGTTGAGCTGGCGGGAGACACGCTGGCGCATCAGCCGCTTGATCTCGGCGACGGTACGCATCTGGCGTCCAAGGGCACCAACCGCGTACTCGTAGAGAGAAGCCTCGTCGTAGGTCTTTGAGGAACGTTTGAACGACACAAGAAGAGTGTCGGGGAAAGAGTGGCGAGGGGGCAAGGGGAAAAGAAAGGATCAACACAGAGGTCACAGAGGAGCACAGGGGAAAGTCAAAAGCAAAAGATGAACGCAGAGGTCGCAGAGGGACGCGGAGGGATTGTCGATTGATGATTGCTGATTGACGATTGGAAAACCAAAGGATCAACACAGAGGTCACAGAGGAACACAGGGGAAAGTCAAAAGCAAAGGATGAACGCAGAGGTCGCAGAGGGACGCGGAGGGATTGTCG
>Ga0307375_10002936_pt1 | contig 17131 bp, 10 predicted proteins | sample TR1MG_FD_202531 | JGI IMG/M metagenome (GOLD analysis project Ga0307375, IMG submission 202531) | Soil microbial communities from Risofladan, Vaasa, Finland - TR-1 | ecosystem: Environmental > Terrestrial > Soil > Coastal area > Acid sulfate soil | place: Finland: Risofladan, Vaasa | collected... | reverse complement strand
CGTCGAAGCGTTGGGCGGCCTTAATTAAACCAAGATTACCCTCGTTAATTAGGTCGGGTAGGCTTAATCCTTGATTTTGGTACTGCTTGGCAACCGAAACTACAAAGCGTAAGTTTGCCTTAATTAGCTGCTGTAGTGCTGCTTCGTCGCCATGCTTAATTTTACGAGCGAGACTTACCTCCTCTTCAGTAGACAGCAAGTCAACCTTCCCAATCTCGTGCAAATACTTGTCAAGCGACGGGGTTTCTCGGTTGGTTACTTGCTTAGTGATTTTGAGCTGTCTCATAGGTAAAGTGCAGGTTCAGGTCAGGGAACAAAAATCGGTTTCTTTACGCCCTGAAAGTAATAAAAGGAATGAGAATAAAAAAGGATTGACCTTTTTTTGGTCTTTTTCGGCACATTTTTAAAAAAAAATGATCAAAAAAATCATTCTTCCAAAGATTTTGTTTATTATTGCACCATTAAACACTAGGGTTCAACCCCTTGAGGTACCCACCTCAACAGTAGTGACTCCAATTCTCATTTGTCAATTATTTTCGAATTGCTCAGCAAAGCATATATTTTTCTAGTATTTACCAACCCTACATAACGTTATGTACGATATTCTGGAGCTGAATAAGAAGCTTCTTCCCGAACTGCGGGAAATTGCCAAAACATTGAACATTAAAAGAATAGAATCTCTGAAGAAACAGGAACTAATTTATAGAATCCTTGATGCGCAGGCTGTTCTGGATGTAAACATTAAAGACCCTAAGAAAAGGGAGCCCCTCGAAAGACGACGGGAGCAGCCAAAGGAAATAGTAAAGGAGCCGTTGGTTAAGAAGGAACATATTCGTCGAGAAGAGGTTAGACCACAGGTACCTCAAGAAAATCAGATAAAGCCGGAGAGTCGGCCTTTGGAAACAAAACCCGAAGTGGTTAAGGAGGTGAAGAAGGACGAGGTGCGCAAGGTGATCCTTCCCTCTGCCCGTTTTGCTAAAGAGGATCAACATGGCGATTCAGACCAGAGGCCTCGTGAGCGCAAGCGCTTTAAGAGAAAGGATGCACCAGAAGGCCGACCCTGGACCGATAATAGGCAACGTGTTGAAGATACCACAGCAATTGAACTTTCTGCCGACATTCCTGAGGTTTCCGAAGATATCATTGCCGAAGAGAGACTAAATACCGAAATTGAAACTGGTGCTGCTTCACAGCAGGAGGTTGCTCAGGTTGCCACTACAACTCCACCGGTTGCAGATGAACCTCGCGTTGTGCAGCTGCCTTTTGCCAAAAAAAGTATTGAGAAACGCCAAGATCGCTTTGACTTCGATGGATTGATTAACACCACCGGGGTTCTTGAAATCATGCCCGACGGTTATGGATTCTTAAGATCTTCGGACTATAACTATCTCAGTTCGCCCGACGATGTGTATGTTTCGCAATCTCAAATTAAGCTCTTTGGTCTTAAAACAGGCGATACAGTTACGGGTAGTATCCGTCCACCAAGAGAAGGTGAAAAATATTTCCCTCTAATTAAGGTTGTTGAAATTAATGGTCGCGATCCAGAATATATTCGCGACAGAGTTTCCTTCGACTATCTCACACCTCTTTTCCCCAACGAGAAGTTTAACCTCATTGGCAATGGTAACCGCGATCTCTCTGCACGAATTGTGGATATGTTTGCACCCATTGGTAAAGGACAGCGCGGACTAATTGTTGCTCAGCCAAAAACGGGTAAAACCATGCTACTCAAGGCTATTGCCAACGCAATTGCCGATAACCACCCCGAAGTTTACATGATTGTGTTGCTCATCGATGAGCGTCCTGAGGAGGTTACCGACATGGCTCGGAGCGTAAAGGCAGAGGTTATTGCCTCCACCTTCGACGAGCCTGCCGATAGGCACGTTAGGGTAGCAAATATAGTTCTAGAGAAGGCAAAACGGTTGGTAGAGTGTGGCCACGATGTGGTTATCCTACTCGACTCCATTACTCGTTTGGCACGTGCCTTTAATACGGTGCAACCGGCTTCAGGTAAGGTGCTTTCGGGTGGTGTTGATGCCAACGCGCTACATAAGCCAAAACGCTTCTTTGGTGCCGCTCGTAATATCGAAAATGGTGGCTCTCTTACAATTCTTGCCACCGCTCTCACCGAAACCGGTTCAAAAATGGATGACGTTATTTTTGAGGAGTTCAAAGGAACTGGAAACATGGAGCTGCAGCTCGACAGGAAGTTGTCCAACAAGCGTGTATACCCTGCTGTGGACATAGTTGCCTCCAGTACCCGTCGTGAAGATCTGCTGGTGGACAAGGATGTTCTCAGGAGACTTTGGATCCTGCGTAACTACCTTACCGACATGAATTCTGTGGAGGCTATGGAATTCCTCCGCGATAGGTTGGTTAAAACGGTATCCAACGATGAGTTTTTGATTTCCATGAATAGCGACTAATTGCTTCTCATAAAACCATGAGAAAGTGCGGTGTTAAGCCGCACTTTTTTTGGCGTACAGTGATCTTGAGCAGCTTGAGTATTATTTGAATTGAGAATGAATAAGTCCAAAATGCACAGAACTTGCTCAACAACATAGTCTAGATTTTTCAATTTGTGCTAACTTTGAATGTTTTTTTGTTAGCCAAGTTTATACATTATAAAACAACTATACCACAATGGCAAAAAGCAAGAAGTTTATTACCTGCGACGGTAATTACGCCGCCTCTCACATCGCTTACATGTTTAGCGAAGTTGCGGCCATCTATCCCATCACTCCGTCGTCAACCATGGCTGAGTATATTGACGAGTGGGCCGCATTTGGTAGGAAAAACATCTTTGGACAACCGGTTAAGGTTGTTGAAATGCAAAGCGAAGCAGGTGCTGCTGGTGCGCTCCATGGCTCTCTTCAGGCGGGTGCTCTAACCACTACCTATACTGCATCGCAGGGACTCCTACTCATGATTCCCAACATGTACAAAATTTCCGGTGAGTTACTCCCTGGCGTTTTCCATGTTTCGGCTCGAAGCCTTGCCGCTCAAGCTCTCTCAATCTTTGGAGACCACAGCGACGTAATGGCCACTCGCCAAACTGGATTTGCCATGCTGGCAACCAGCAGTGTTCAGGAAGTTATGGATTTGGCAGCAGTTGCCCATCTCGCAGCTATTAAGGGGCGCGTTCCTTTCCTCCATTTCTTCGACGGCTTTAGAACTTCTCACGAAATTCAGAAAATTGAAGCGCTCGATATGGATGAGCTTGCTGGTCTTGTTGACCAAAAAGCACTTCAAGCCTTCCGCGATAGAGCACTAAACCCTGAGCATCCTGTTACCAGAGGTACCGCTCAAAACCCCGATATTTATTTTCAGGCTCGCGAAGCGGCTAATAGCTTCTATGATGCCATCCCAGAAATTGTGGAAGGCTACATGAAGGAGCTTAGCAAGCTTACAGGTCGTGAATACAATCTTTTTGATTACTACGGCGACCCCAACGCTGAGAACATCGTTGTGGCCATGGGTTCAGTTTGCGATACCTTGAAGGAGGTTGTTGACCACCTTAATGCCAAAGGAGAGAAGGTAGGTCTTATTAACGTTCACCTTTACCGACCATTCTCCATTAAGCATTTCCTAAAGGCGTTCCCAAAATCGGCTAAGCGTATTGCCGTGCTCGATCGTACTAAGGAACCCGGTGCCAATGGCGATCCTCTTTATTTAGATATTAAGGAACTTTTCTACGGAAAGGCAAATGCTCCTCTCGTTGTTGGTGGACGCTATGGCTTGAGCTCAAAGGATACTACTCCTGCACAGATGATTGCCGTTTTTGAGAACCTCAAGATGGCTGAGCCTAAGAATCAATTCACCGTTGGTATTGTTGACGATGTAACCTTCAAGTCACTTCCTCTTGGACCCGAGATTAATCTTGGTGCTAAGGGAACCTTCCAGGCAAAGTTCTACGGTCTTGGTTCGGATGGAACTGTTGGAGCCAACAAGAACTCCATTAAGATTATTGGTGATAATACCGAAAAGTATGCTCAGGCTTACTTTGCCTACGACTCCAAGAAGTCTGGTGGAATTACCGTTTCACACCTTCGGTTTGGTGATAAACCAATTCGTTCGCCATACCTTGTAAATACCCCAGACTTTGTGGCCTGTCACGTACCTTCCTATCTCGGTAAGTACGATATGCTTAAAGGTATTCGTAAGGGAGGCACCTTCCTATTGAATAGCATTTGGGATGTTGAAGAAACCAAGTCGAAGTTGCCCAATAGTATTAAAAAGCAGCTCGCAGAAAGCGAGGTTGATTTTTACATTATCAACGCAACTGCTATTGCAGAGGAGATTGGACTTGGCAACCGCACCAACACCATCATGCAGAGTGCTTTCTTCAAAATTGCAGAGGTTATTCCTTCGGACCTTGCCGTTAAGAGCATGAAGAAAGCCATTGACAAGAGTTTCGGCCGTAAGGGTGAAGATATTGTTAAGATGAACTACGCTGCAGTTGACCGCGGTGGTGATGTTACCAAAATTGTGATACCTGCCGAGTGGGCTAAGCTAGGTGCCGATGAGTCAAATGCACGTCAAAATGCACCAGCATTTATCTCACAAGTGGTAGACCCAATTAATAGCCTAAAGGGTGATGACCTTCCTGTAAGCGCATTTACTGGTCGTGAGGATGGAACTTTCCCAGCAGGTACCACCGCCTTCGAAAAGCGTGGTATTGCCGTTAATGTTCCCGAATGGATTAGTGAAAACTGTATCCAGTGTAACCAATGCTCCTATGTTTGCCCTCATGCTGTAATTCGTCCATTCCTACTTACCGAAGAGGAACTTAAGAACGCTCCAGAAGGCACTAAGGCCGTTAAGGGCAACGGTGGAATTAAGGAATACTCTTTCAAAATACAGATTAGCCCGCTGGACTGTACCGGTTGCGGTAACTGTGTTGATGTATGTCCTTCGCCAAAGAAGGCACTTGTAATGCAGCCGCTTGAAACACAAATGGCAGAAGATGCTCGCTGGAATTACATGCACACCAAGGTTGGATACAAGGATACCGTCCTCGATAAAACAAAAACAGTTAAGAACAGCCAGTTTGCTCAACCACTATTTGAGTTCTCCGGTGCTTGCGCAGGTTGTGGCGAAACCCCTTACATTAAGGCAATCACCCAACTTTATGGCGATCACATGATGGTAGCCAATGCCACTGGATGTTCCTCTATTTATGGTGGTTCGGCACCTGCCACTCCATATTGTGCCAATAAAGAAGGCAAGGGAGTTGCTTGGGCTAACTCACTTTTTGAAGACAATGCTGAATTTGGATTTGGCATGGCTACCGGTGTTGACAATCTCCGCAGCCGCCTTGCATCCATTATGACAGAGGCGTTGAACGGAGCGGTTAGTGCAGAGGCTAAAGTTGCCATGCAAGAGTGGCTCGACGGCATGAACAGTTCCGAGAAGTCGAAGGCTGCTTCGGCCAAGCTTGTTACTATCTTGAAAACAGAGAAAGAACCCGTTGCAAAGCAAATTCTTGACCTTCAGCAATACCTTGTAAAGAAATCTGTATGGATCTTTGGTGGTGACGGTTGGGCTTACGACATCGGATACGGTGGACTTGACCACGTATTGGCATCAGGTGAAGATGTAAATGTGCTGGTTCTCGATACCGAAGTTTACTCCAACACTGGCGGTCAATCGTCGAAGTCTACACCAGCGGGAGCCGTTGCTAAGTTTGCTGCCTCTGGTAAACGGGTAAGGAAGAAAGACCTTGGCATGATGGCTATGAGCTATGGCTATGTGTACGTTGCACAGGTTGCCATGGGTGCCAGCCAGAACCAATATTTCCAAGCTATTAAGGAAGCTGAAGCATATCCTGGACCATCGCTCATTATTGCCTACGCTCCATGTATCAACCATGGTTTACATGCAGGCATGGGCGCCACTCAGCGCGAAGCTAAGCACGCTGTTGAATCTGGATATTGGCACCTGTATCGCTTCAACCCTAATTTGGAAGCAGAGGGAAAGAATCCTTTTACCTTGGATAGTAAGGAACCAGATTGGAGTAAATTCCAGGACTTCCTGCAAGGAGAGGTTCGTTACACATCTCTCCAAAAGTCTTTCCCCGCGGAGGCCTCTGAGCTGTTTGCTGTAGCGCAGCAGAATGCGGAATGGCGGTATAATGGATATGTTCGGCTTTCGAAGCAGGATTTCTCAAAGTAGAACTATTTGATAAACTTAAGGAGAGCGGGGGTTACCTCGCTCTTTTTTTGTTTTAATTTTATTTTTATTTATATTCACCGATAAACATCATTGTTCCAGTGAGGAAGTTAGTCATCCTGTTTTTCTTGGTTCTAACCAACTTGTCCTTGGTTGGCCAAACGCCCCCCTACATCCATTTTCGGGGTGGAGAGGATATCCCTTCCTCAGAAACATACCATGTAATTCAAGATAGACAAGGCTACATTTGGATTGCAACAGCCAATGGGGTTAGCCGATTTGATGGCTACGAGTTTAGAAATTTTAGCGTCAAGGATGGCCTACCCGATAACGTGATTCACGAATTATATGAGGATTACAAGGGACGCATTTGGTTCATCTCTTTATCAGGGTTACTTTCCTACTATTACAATGGGAAAATATACCCATACAAGTATAACTATTTGATGCAAAATATTTTTACGGGGGGGAGAGGTGCTGTTAAGCTTTCTTTTCGGGTTAGTAAGAACGATGATGTATCGATAAGTGTGACAGGAAGGGGGGCGTTTAGTATTTCCGCTACAGGTAAAATGGAGATTCTCTACAAAAAGAATCTAGAAAGTATCGTGCTTGATTTTAGCGATGGATCGCATAATGGAATAATTACCTCTAATTCAGCCAAAGTTCTACATGGCGAAGCATTTTTTTTCTCAAATAACCAATATACTTATAATACTATACTTCCAATTAATTATTTCATCCATTGTTTTGCAGTTTCCGATAATCAGAATAACGTATTATTTTCAGTCGATTTCAAACTGTTTTCAAAGACAAATCGCATAAGTATGATCGAAACATCCTCAAAACCAATTATATGGATGAGTGTAGATCGAACTGGCTTGGTTTGGATTTCCAAATATAATGGAGGTCTTACTTGCTATAAAAGTCTGGATATTTCTAAGCCACCGCTCCTAAAACTTTTCGATGGACTTTCAATAACCTCTGTAATGGAGGACAGAGAGGGTGGCTACTGGTTTACCACCTATGCCAATGGTGTATTTTATGTAAGCAATATTTACAATCGCACCTATTTTTGGAGGCCAGAACAAGTCATAAATGGGCAAATTCAAACCTTCTGCGCTACTAAATATGGTATTTGGGTTGGCTTTAATAGTAGAAATCTGGTTTTGATACATAATAGCGGTATTGTTCAGAATGTTAACACAAATTTTTTATTTAAAAACGATATTGAAATAAATAAACTCTACTGGGACTCTAATCGACAAAAACTTTGGCTTCTAAGCAATGTTAACCTATACTCCTCTTTGGGAAGAGAATTTGTAAGGCATTCCTATTCAAATAGAACACTAGGTATTCCACAAGGGATCGGCGCAAGATGTGCCGCAATTGAGGACAACGAGGTTTGGATTGGTACTAAATCGGGATTAATTCAGTATGATGGACATAAAGTATCTTATGATTCAAACATAAGTGGGGATTTTCGAGGAACTGTTAGCTCCATTGCTATTGAAAATAACGGTACCAAGTGGATGGGCTGTTCCGATGGGCTTTGGAAGTATGAACAAGGTAAGTATGAATGGTTAGGCCTTACCAACCCTATTCTTCGGTCTCGAATAGGAGTAGTGGTTTTCAATCCAGTGGATAGTTCACTTTGGATTGGAACAGATGGTGGGGGCATTGTGGTATTAAACAAGGGTGTTACCTCAGTTATCAATCAATCAGCTGGATTAACTTCCGATATGATTACCTCAATTATTATGAGTAATGACCAAGTTTGGGTTGGAACGAGTTATGGGATAAACCAAATTTCCATAGTACCAGATATTTCCGGGAAATATATTGTTGGCTCCTTCGATAAGTCGGTGGGCATAGTGTCAAACGAGATCGTTGGCCTTCAGGCAACCGACTCAACCCTGATAATAGGCACCCGGGAGGGGTTGATGATTTATCCATTAGTAAACCCAACCAAGCAAGCTCGCCCTTGCGTGTATATCACCGGTTTTGCAGTTAATGGCGAGGATACGGTGGTAAAAGGTGGAGCCACTTTTTCATACTTGGAGAACCACATCACCATAAACTTTGCTGGGCTTACATTTAAAACACTGCGAAAAACCCTATTCCGATATAAGCTACACAAGGATGATACGGGGTTTTCATATACCCGAATTCCCGCTGTTACACTTCCTGCCCTATCCCCAGGCTCCTATAATTTTGAGGTTTGGGCACAAAATGCCTACGGGCAGTGGAGCGATCAACCGGCAATAGTCAACTTTGTGATTAATCCGCCCTTTTGGGATACTCCTTGGTTTATGTTTCTTGTATCTACGCTGTTTATTGTCATTGTTTCGACCATTTTTGCAATTCGGTACAGGACATTGAGGAATCAAACTGACCTTTCCAGACGGTTGGATGGGTGGAAGCAACAGGCCCTGCTCCAACAAATGAATCCACACTTTATCTTTAATACGCTTAATTCCATTCAACTTTTTATTCTTCAAAACGATACCCTTTCTAGTCACCGGTACCTTTCCAAGTTCGCCAAGTTGATGCGGTTAACCCTTGACAATTCACAAAATTTCACGGTGAGGTTGGCAGATGAGCTCGAAACTATTTCCCTCTACCTAGAGCTTGAGGAATTACGGGCAGATGGAAAGTTTACCTTTGAGATTCAACCACCAGAAGATCGGCTTCTTGAGGCTCGCATCCCAAGCCTCATTATTCAGCCCTTTGTTGAAAACGCAATTTGGCACGGTGTTTTACCAAAATTAACAAAGGGAAAAATTAAACTTCAATTTTGGCAAAAAGGGGATAACCTAATTTGTACCATTGAGGATGACGGCATCGGACGAAAAGCGGCGGAAAAATATGCAGCTACTAGAATACACAAGTCCCTTGGATCAAAAATTACAGTGCAGCGCCTGCAGTTACTCAGATCGTTACACAGCCAGCAACTTGGAATAATTTATAAGGACCTAGAAGATGAGGATGGCAATCCTCGTGGAACTTTAGTAGAGTTAACCATCCCTATTGTGAGCGGTAAAATGCAACTAGATTAAAATTGTTACCTTTGCCAAGCACAAAAAGTGGTAAAATGCTTCGCGCAGTTGTTGTTGATGATGAGGTTGCGGCAATTAAGTCTATTGAGCTAATCGCTCAGAGATTTTGTCCTGAAATGCAGGTTGTTGCATCGGCAATGTCGGTTGAGACTGGGTTGGAATTAATTCTCAATGTGAATCCTGACTTAGTTTTTTTGGATGTCCAAATGCCTAGAGGAACAGGGTTTGATCTCCTTGAGGCAATTCCTGATAGAAAGTTTGATATTATTTTTATTACGGCTTACCACCACTATGCTGTAAAGGCTTTTAAATATAGTGCTATTGATTATCTTCTTAAACCCATTGTGATAGAGGAGATGATTGATGCGGTGAGGAAGGTGAAAAAAACGCGTGAAGATAAAATAAGTAATAAGTCAAAGTATATTGCCCTTTTTGACAACCTCAACACTGTTTTACCCAATAAGTTAATCATACCGCACGCTGCTGGATTTGAACATATTGACCTTAACAAGATACTCTACTTGGAGCAAGCGGGAAGTGCAGCCACAGTGTATACAGTTGATGGCTTCCAATGGCTGTCGACAAAGGAACTAAGCGAATTTGAGGAAATTTTGATTGAACGTAGTTTTTTTAAAATTAGCCACACGGTGCTGGTAAATCTGGTGCACGTTTCTAAGGTAAATAAATCGATTAAAAACCTCACTCTTTTGGATGGGACGACTATTACAGTGGCTCCCGCAAGAATGGCATCGTTGCTAGAGCAAATAGAAAAGTTGTGGCATAATTAAAATTTGAAAAGTGGGGAGGATTGTTGGAATTGATTATGGTCGAAAGCGGGTTGGCGTTGCAATAACCGATACCTTACAAATTGTTGCTCAAGGTATTACTACTGTGCATTCTTCTGAAATTATTGACTATCTTAAGAATTATTTTTCTAAGGAAGACGTTGAATTAGTGGTTGTTGGATATCCTCGACAGATGAATAATACTCCCAGTGAAGGTGCTCGTTTCGTTCAGGAGTTTTTGAACAGGATGAAGAAAGTTTTCCCGGATATGCCGGTTACTCTTGTGGATGAACGATTTACTTCAAAGATTGCTACCCGTGCCATTTTAGATTCAGGAGCAAAAAAGAAGGAGCGTATGAACAAAGAACTGGTGGATATGGTTAGTGCATCGCTGATTTTGCAAAGCTATCTCGAGGCACGTAGTTATAGAAAAAACGATTAGAAGCATGATATTACCAGTTTACGTTTATGGTTCACCAGTATTAAGAAAGGTTGCTGAGGATATAACCCCATCCTATCCAAGTTTAAAAGAGCTGATAGACAGTATGTACGAAACGATGTACACCTCCGATGGAGTTGGGTTAGCTGCACCGCAAATTGGTAAATCCATTAGGCTGTTTATTATTGACGCCGATCCTTTGGTGGAGGACTATCCCGATCTGGAAGGGTTTAAGCGTGTTTTCATCAATGCCCATATTGTTGAACGTAGTGGAGAACCTTGGTATTTCAACGAAGGTTGCTTAAGTATTCCGAACCTTAGGGAGGATGTTCGTAGAGAGGAGACGGTGCGGATGCAATACCTCGACGAAAATTTTCAGCCACATGATGAGGTTTTTAGCAGCATCGCCGCGCGCATTATTCAGCACGAGTACGATCACATTGATGGAATACTCTTTGTCGACAGGCTTGCACCACTGCGAAAAAGGATGGTTCAAGGTAAGCTTAACTCAATTTCCAAGGGCCGTTATACTTCTGCCTACAAAACTAAGGTAGGCTAGCACTTGACTTCACTCAAAGTTTGTTGTAATTTGAGGTGAGATAGATGTCTCACCTTTATGGCAACGTTTCTGTTTGAAAGGTTCAAGTTGATCCCTATGCTACGCATAACGCTTCCACTGTTGGTGGGGGTTGTTTTGGCTTTTCATTTGCCCTCGTTTCCTTTTCTTTATCCCTTTTCAGCTGCCTTACTTTTGTTTCTGGTGGCCATTTTTTTAGATGGTCGGTTAGCATACACCAAACGTTGGGTTTGGGGGTTTCTAATCAGTGTTGTAATGCTGTTAGTTGGATTCACAGCGGTGTTGGTTACCGCTGAAGCACCAGCCTATCCCCAAGGGTATACCGGGCTTTTCCAGCTACAGCTGCTCGACACTCCAGAAGCTAGAGCAAAGAGCATGAGAGTTGAAGCAATGTTGATTGGAGAGGTTAAAAACGATAGCGTTTATCCGCGAAATGTCAAACTTCTGCTCTATTTGAAGCAGAAAGATTCCTCCTCCTTGGTTTTAATGCCAGGCGACCTATTGCTGGCAAAATTGAGGCTACAGCCACCTCCTTTGGCAATGAATCCTGGCGAATTTGACTATCGCCAATACCTTGCAAATAAGGGAATATACTATTGTGCTTACCCTAGTGTTAGTGATGTCGCTTATCTTGGCAGGGCGAAAAGTTTCTCACTAATCCTCCTCTTTCGGCAGTTGAGGGCAAAAATCATTCATCGGCTGCCAAGGCTAGGCGTTGAGGGGAAAGACCTAGCGGTGTTTTCTGCACTTACTCTTGGCTACAAAGGGTTGCTCGATCCTGATACCCGAAGCGACTTTGTTGCTGCTGGTGCCATGCATGTTTTGGCGGTTTCAGGTTTGCACGTGGGCATTGTATATTTGGTAGTTGCCTTTATGGTTGGGCTGCACGATAAGCAAAAGCGATTTGTGAAGCAAAGGGCATTGCTGGTTATCATTCTTCTCTGGGTTTACGCTTTTCTTACGGGACTGCCCCCTTCGGTATTCAGGGCAACGGTAATGTTTTGCTTTGTGGTAGGTGCCAAGGTTTTTAGAAGACAAGTGAATATTTATAACTCCATTGCTGCCTCTGCCTTCGTGTTAATTCTTATTCAGCCCAAAGTTATTTACGACATTGGCTTTGTGCTTTCATACTTTGCTGTGATTTCAATTGTGTATTTCCAACCCAAAATTTATGCTTGGTTTTCACCCAAAGGATGGCTGCTGCAGAAAGCCTGGGCATTAACCTCAGTTTCATTGGCAGCGCAAATTGCCACAACCCCTGTTTCGGTGGCTGTATTTGGGCAGTTTCCAACTTACTTTTGGCTTTCTAATATTGCGGTAATTTTGCTTGCGACTGTAATTCTTTACCTCGCTGTTCCTTTTGCAATAATTGCAAGCCTTTGGTCTACCGCAGGGTGGTATTGCGGCAAACTCCTTTCCTGTTTTTTATTGGCAATGAGATGGTCGACCGATTTTGTTGAGCACCTGCCGGGATCTCTTATTCATGGGTTAAGTCTTTCTCTATGGCAAACGGTGGCAATAATGTTAGCCATTGTATCGCTGACCTTTTACATTGAGATGAGGAAAAAGTTGGCATGGGTTGTTGCCCTTACCAGCATTGCCTTTGCCTTTTTTCAGTATGGCTGGGCAGCGATAGGTCAAAAGGAGCAAGCATTTGTTGCAGTATTAAATGTTCGATCTACCCCTGCCATAGCTATGGTGGAAGGCCATTCGGCTTGTCTGGTTTGTGGTTCAACACGGCAGGAGAGAGATGAGATGGTTCAGCAGCTGAATGGCTTTAAGCATTTTTATGGAATTGATACGCTCAAATTAGTTTCATTGCATGATTCTATGGAACTTAAATCGTTGCAAGTGGCTCATGCTTTTCTAAACGACAGTAATCTGCTGGCAATTAGTTTTGGAGGGAAGCGGATAATTGTCCAGCTCCAAGGGAGAATATCTAAAAATTTCAAAAATTTTAAGCAGGAAAAGTTGAAAGCTGACCTTGTGGTTGTTCCAACGGTTTATGACGCTCTGGCCCTGCAAAAGCTAGTGTCTGCAAAGGCCTTTATTGTAAGTGGTTATCTTCCTCGACGGATGCAAAACGATTCGCTGGTCAACGATTTCTGGGTTATGCCATTGCGCGGAGCTTACTATCTGTCAATCAATGGATAAAATTTGTGAGAAAAGGGTGGGCGATTTGGTGTGAAGTATTACTTTTGCCTGCTAATGTTTTAATTTTTCAAGTTTCCGTATGAATATTATTGTTGCTGGGGCAGGCGAAGTTGGCGTACATCTTGCTAAGATGTTAAGCAATGAGTACCACGATATAGTGATAATCGATTCCAATGACGACCTTCTTCGTTTGCTCGATTCCAATGCCGATGTAACAACGGTAAATGGTTCTGCAACAAATATAAGCACGTTGATGGAGGCCGGAATAAAGAAGGCCGATTTGTTTATCGCGGTTACCCACTATGAGGAGACCAACATAATTGCAGCTGTACTTGGAAAGCGGTTAGGCGCCAAAAAGGTAATTGCCCGAATCGATAATTACGAATATCTCGAGCCCAACAATAAAGAGATTTTCCTTAATCTGGGGATTGATTATCTCTTCTATCCAGAAAAAATTGCCGCACGTGAGATAATTGGACTACTCGGACAGACAAGTTCCACCGAGTATGTCGATTTTAGCAACGGAAAGCTTTCTCTCATTGTGTTTAAGTTGGAGGAGGGTGCGCCAGTGGTGGATAAAACTTTGCTGCAGGCTACGCACGATAACGAGAAGTTGGAATATAGAGCTGTAGCCATAAGCCGGCAAGGTGAAACAATTATACCTCGTGGCAACGACCAGTTTCAGGCGGGCGATTTGGTTTACGTTATCTCCAACCAGTCCGGCATCAAGGAGATGCAGAAATACTCTGGTAAAACGAACATTGACGTGCATAACCTCATGATTCTGGGGGGTAGCCGTATTGGCGTTCGTGTGGCAAAGGAGCTGGAGAATCATGCCAATATTAAGTTGGTTGAGGTCGATAAGGACAAAAGCATTAGGCTGGCCGAGATTCTGCAGAATACACTGGTGATAAATGGCGATGGACGCAATACCGATCTCCTACTGGAGGAGGGGCTGCGCAACATGGATGCCTTTGTGGCCGTAACGGGCAATTCGGAGACAAATATTCTCTCCTGCATGCTGGCCAAGCGCATGGGGGTGAAGAAAACCATTGCAGAGATTGAAAATCTTGACTACATAAAATTGGCCGAGAGCGTGGGTATCGATACCGTTATCAACAAAAAACTCATTACGGCCAGCCGCATTTTCCGCTTTACCATGAGCACCGATGTGCAGGCTATAAAATGCCTTACCGGCAGCGAAGCGGAAGTATTAGAGTTTATTGTTAAACCAGGTGCCGCAGTTACCAAAGGCCCGGTTAAGCATATTAACTTCCCCAAAGATGCCATTATTGGAGGGGTAGTTCGGGGTGATGTAGCGTTTATTGCCAAGGGCATTACCGAAATAAAGGCCTACGACCGTGTTGTCGTTTTCGCCCTTCCCTCAGCTATTAATAAGATTGGCAAGTATTTCAACTAGTGACACAATCAGGCCATTAACGGCCTAGAACTACGGTGATAACAAGCATTTATTGAAGGATATGAATAGGCTGTAGTTGCGCTAATGAACATCTAATAACCTTTCACAATTCACAATTCACAATTCACAAATTCAATCAATCATAATCTTGCCCGGCTCCATTCCCGTGTTGGGAGCACCACGCCGAACTATGCCGCCAATCATTATCACAATGGAGAAGGCAATTACAAATGCTAAAACACCTTCAGTGAGTTCTGGAATAACATATATGGCTGGAATTGAGTAGTATAGAAGGATAGTAATCAATCCTCTGGGTGCAATAAATACTTGCGGTATCATATCCTTCCTAGAAAAAATGAGGTAGTAGAGAAATCGAATGCCCAACACGGTCAAGGCAATGACCATACCCTCTAAAAACACGTGAATCGACATGAGGCTTGCCAGATTGATGCTGTAGCCAAAAAGGATAAAGAATACGGTTCTGATAAGAAAGGTTGATTCCCTAACGATAAGCCGAAATACCTTAAATTCTTCAGCCAGCTGTTCAAAATGAATATACTTGGTAATTTTACCTATTGAAAAAAGTTGGAGGTTATTGGCAAAAAGTCCAAACGCGAGAATTAGCAAGAGCGTGGAAAGGTGTGCTTTTTCACCCAGCGCGTACATAAGAATGAGCAGGGCTAAAATGAGGAAGACCTTGTTGTGCGACTTAATTCGGGTAATGATATATGCGAGGAAAAACACGCCAGCCACTGAAATAAGTGCAAGGATTACTAAATTTCCAATAAAAATTGTTGCTGATGATGGCGTAAACGCCTGAATTTCTATTATGTAGTTGAAGAACATAATACCCAGAATGTCCGAAAAGGTTGATTCGTAGGTAATGAACTCTCTTTTTTTGTAAGCAAATCGCTTTACGCTGGAGATGGCAATTGCGCTGCTAATTACCGCAAAAGGCACTGCATTGGCCAACGCACTGTGAAAATCGACGTGAAATACCAAGGAGAATCCAGCGGCAAGTAAAAAGATTACTGCGATTTGTTGAACGAGCGCGGCAGCAAATGACTTAAGTATTAACGGTAACTTTTCCCTCGTTAACTCTAGGTCGATGGCTCCGTCGAGTACTATGAATATGAGGCCTACAATCCCGGCCAGCTGCAGAAATTGGTTTACACCGCTAATTTCGTATCCTAATGAATCTGCACCCACCTTTATTACCGCACCAATTACCATGAGCATGAGCACTGCCGGGATGTGAATCTTTTCTGCCAGTACGTCGAAAAAGTAGGAGAGGATTACCAGAATGGCAATCAATATAATGAGCAGGTAGTTATCAATCATAAATCATTTTCTTCAAAATTAGACAAAAGGAGCAATTGCATGGTGATTTTAATGGAGAAACCATCGTATATTGCATTTGTTAAAAAAAGTTAAATATGGGCTCCAGAACTTCTCACCTGATTCCTGTTGCACTCCTAGCAAGTATTCTGGTTGGTATTTCCCAGCTGGGCTGTCGCCACGACTCCAACATGATTGATGAATTTCCTCCTGTATGTTTCGACACGGAGGTTCTCCCAATATTTCAAACATCATGTGCCTATTCCGGCTGCCACAGTGCCTCAACGGCTGAGTCTGGAATTGTTCTAGACAGTTATAGTAATATAATTCAGCATGTTAAAGCATACGACTCAAGAAACAGTTCGGCTTATCAGGCGATAACTAGTGTTTGGAGTCCTATGCCACCAGATCGTCCGTTGACAAAGGAGCAGAGAACTACCATTCGTATCTGGATTGATCAGGGAGCAATGGAAACCAAATGCGATACTTCGGGGCAAAATGTTCCCCCAGTTGTGGAGGCCTGTTTTTCCAGAGATGTTTTACCTGTAATGCTTTCCAGCTGTGCCATCAGTGGTTGCCACGACGCTACAACGGCAGCTGAAGGTGTAAGGCTATACAGCTATAATACCGTGATGCAAAGTGGTATTACGGCTTACCAACCTTCAAATAGCAGGGTATACAATGTGCTATCAAAAGCGGCAGGCAGTGAAAATATTATGCCACCGTCACCTTATCAACGGTTGCCTCAAGCGGCCATTGACAGCATTTACAGATGGATACTGCTTGGTGCAAAGGACGAGACCTGTGTAACCGCTTGCGATACGTTGAGTACCATTACATACACACTGCATATAGCACCTATTGTTCAAAGCAATTGCTTGGGTTGTCACTCTGGAGGAAGTCCATCGGGTGGTGTATCGCTGTCTACCTATGCCGAAGTGGTGTATGCGGTGAACAACAACCATCTCATTCAATCGGTAAATCGAACAGGAACTTTCCCAATGCCACCATCTAGCCCACTTTCTACTTGTGAAATACGGCAATTTGAATTATGGGCACAAACAGGAACTACTCAAAAATAGAACCCAATGAAGGCTAATTTGATACTTGCATTACTCATTATTGTTGGGGTTTCATCTTGCTACTACGACAACAGTGAAGAACTTTACCCCGAACTTCAAAGTGGTTGCG